>ENA-OQCP01000091-OQCP01000091.1-human-gut-metagenome-genome-assembly--contig:-NODE-91-length-33454-cov-3.320251_pt1 | contig 33454 bp, 37 predicted proteins | sample MGYA00242760_ERZ504583 | MGnify/ENA primary metagenome ERZ504583 (study PRJEB26092, sample SAMD00036308) | human gut metagenome | host: Homo sapiens | study: EMG produced TPA metagenomics assembly of...
CTTCTGATTCGTAGTCAGACACTCTATCCAGCTGAGCTACCGGCGCATATGCGGCCTTTTATCAGCCGCAAGTAGTATGATATCACAACTCGGTACAAAAATCAAGTGTTTTTTGTATTTTTTCCGAAATTAATCTTTTGTATCAAAAAAAAAGTGAAAAATGCTCTGTATGCCATATAAACATCTGTCTTGGAAATAATTTCAAACGGAGCATGCATTGAGAGCACGGGAACGCCGAGATCAACAACATCGACATTCATATTGGCAACATACTTTGCGATTGTTCCGCCGCCGCCGCCGTCAACCTTGCCGAGTTCACCGACCTGCCAGAGAATATCGTTGTTCTCAAGCATAGCTCTGATTTTTCCCATATATTCGGCAGACGCATCTGATGTGTCATACTTTCCGCCGTGACCTGTGTATTTTGAAATAATTACACCGTTGTTAATGTATGAGCAGTTGTTAGCCTCATATGCAGACGCATAAGTCGGATCAAATGCGGCATTTACATCGGCAGAAAGGCAGGTGCTTTTTGAAAGAACACGGTAGCCGTCAACACTGTCCTGTTTTGCAAGGTCATAGATGAAGAAACGGAGGAAGTCGCTCTGCATACCTGTGTTGCCGTCACTGCCTGTTTCTTCTTTGTCTGTAAGATATGTGATACAAGTCTGCTCGGGCATTTCAACATCAAGAGCCGCCATAACAGCCGGATAAGCACAAACCTTATCATCGTGACCGTAACCGCCGATCATGCTTCTGTCAAAACCGATATCTCTTGACTTGAAAGACGGGATAAGGCAGAGCTCAGCCGAAAGGAAATCGCCCTCGCAGATACCGTACTTCTCATTGAGTATAGCCATTACATTGAGCTTTACAAGGTCTTTTTCGTCGCTGTCTGCGTCATACGGACGAGAGCCGAGGATAACATTAAGGTTTTCACCCTCAATTGCCTTTGCCATAGGCTTTGACGCCTGCTCCCTTGCAAGGTGCGGAAGAAGGTCTGTAATACAGAAACAGCTTTCGTTCTCATCATCGCCCCAGCAGATGTCAACTCTTGTACCGTCAAGCTTTACAACCGAACCGTGAAGTGAAAGCGGAATTGTTGTCCACTGATATTTTTTAAGACCGCCGTAGTAATGAGTCTTAAAGAAAGCAAGATTGTTTGCCTCAAAAAGAGGATTCGGTTTGAGGTCAACTCTCGGGGAATCAATATGAGCGATTGCAAGCCTTGCACCGTTCTTAACACCGTTTTTACCGATTACAACAAGAGCAATAGCCTTGTCACGATTTACATAATAGAGCCTGTCGCCTGCCTTGTATTCTTTGTCCTGCTCATACTCTGCAAAACCTGCTTTTTTGGCAAGCTCAACAGTATAGCGAACAGCCTCACGCTCAACGGGTGAGTTATCAAGAAACTTTTTGTAACCATCGCAAAAGCTGTCTGCCTTTTTAATTTCTTCCTCCGAAAGAGCCTTAACGCCCTTCGGTTCGGTCATCATAATTTTTTCCTTTAATAAAGTTGTCTTTGACTTTTCTTCAGCCATAATAACCGTCCTTTCTGTGCCGTAAAACACGGCAAAACCATTTTATTTTGAAATCCGCCGCCAAAGGCATCGGAACATCTCTGCACTTAATTAGATTGTGAATAATAAAGTTTTATATACATTTCCTTGGCACTTTCAACCTTGTCAACATAATTCTCGGTTTCGGGATACGGAATGGAATCAAGATTTTTTCCGTCCGAACTGTAATTAGTATCGTTAAGCCAGTCGCTTACAACAAAGCCGGCATTATATGCGGCAATTGCCGAGCGTTCCGTGCCGTAATAATCGTAAAAATATTTTAAAAGATAACTGCCGTAATCAATACAGATTTCGGGGTCAAACAGGTCATCCTCGGTGTACTGTCCCGCACAACCTCTTTGCTCCTGCAGCCACTCAAAGGACGATGGCATCATCTGCATAACACCCTTTGCTCCTACTCCCGATTCGGCTTTCGGGTCAAAGCCGCTTTCCGTGTGGATTACGGCATATATCAACGCAGGATCAAGGTCATAATCCTTGGCGGCTTTTTCAACATATGTGCTGTAGGTGCGTGGATAATTCATCTCATCAAGCTTTTTCTTTGCGTCCTCGTAAAAGACCGAAACAAACACAAATACTCCCGCCGCAAGAATTGCAAGCACAATTATCCATGCCAAAATCGCCTTTCCTGCACTTTTTTTTCTTTTTATATCGCCTTGATTGGGGCATCCTATCACCTCATCAGGTTGTTAATAGCCTCTGCCGCCTTTTGTGCGGCAAGCTCGACTTGCTCTATAGAAAAATTGTTTTCAATAACAATGTCGCTGTGACTTCTGAAAAATTCCTCGTCAAGCTGTGCAGACATTCTTAGCTCTGCACGGGAAATGTCAATGTTATCCCTTTTGCAGATTCGCTCAAGCCTTATTTCTTTTTTAGCGGTAACGCTTACAATAAGGTCGCAAAACACATCGGCACCGCTTTCAAAAAGCTGAGGAGCGTCATAAATCACAACGCTTTTGCCGTCTGTCTGAGCCTGTTTCACCATCTGCATAAATTCATATGTAACAAACGGATGAACAATTGAATTGAGCAAATGTGTGTTTTCTTTGCTTGAAAATGCCCTTTTGGCAAGCAACGGTCTGTCAATGTTGCCGTCAGAAAGGATTATATCCTGACCGAAAACACCCGAAACCGCCTTTAAGCACACGGAATCGGGAGTGTAAAGATTTTTTACAATCTCGTCAGCATTTATAACGCACATTCCGTTTTTGGCAAAATATGCCGAAACCGTACTTTTTCCCGCACCGCTCTGTCCCGTAAGACCGACAATTTTAATTCTGTTCAAGGTCAATCACCTCAAAGCCTGCCGCTCTTATAAGTCGGTTGTAAACAGCCATTCCGACGCCGTTCGTTTTTGGCAGTCTTGAATATACAACCTTAACTCTGTCGTCCTCATCAATTCTGCGAAGCTCGTCAAAAAGCGTGTGAGCCTGTCTTGTATAGTCGTTTCGTTTTCCGAGAGAGAAAACGGGAGTTTTCAAAAGCGGAATATCCTCGTCACAACAGAGTGCCGCAACTCCCTTTGCCGCCTTTTTGTTTACATAATCAATATATTGCTCATCGTTGCAATTAAGAAGTATTACTCTCGCCCTTGGCGCATAGTGCTTGTACTTCATGCCGGGGCTTGCAACCTTAACATTGTCTGCAAGTTTGTGCAGTACTGCGTCATCAACTTCAACCTTGCCGAGAACACTCTCGAGCATTTCAACCGTGATTCCGCCGGGGCGAAGTACCCTCGGAACATCTCCCGCAAGTGTGATTACCGTGCTTTCAAGACCTACCTCACTCGCACCGCCGTCAAGAACAGCGTCGATTTTGCCGTCCATATCGTTCATAACATGCTGTGCGGTTGTCGGACTGGGTGAGCCCGAAATATTTGCCGAAGGTGCGGCAAGAACCGTACCCGATTCACGGATAATCGCCTGTGCGGTTTTGTGGCTCGGAAAACGGATTGCAACCGTGTCAAGTCCTGCCGAAACTTCATTCGGAATAACATCCGACTTTTTCATAATCATTGTGAGCGGTCCGGGCCAGAACGCATCGGCAAGTTTTTTTGCCGTGTCGGGGATTTTCGTCACAAGGTTAAGTCTTTCAATATCGGAAAAATCGCAGATGTGGACAATCAGCGGATTATCCCCGGGTCTGCCCTTTGCTTTAAAAATCTTCTTTACGGCCTCGGGGTTGAGTGCGTCAGCCGCAAGTCCGTAAACTGTTTCGGTCGGGATTCCTACAACACCGCCGTTTTTAAGCAGCTCTGCGGCGGTTTTTATATCTTCCTCTGTATTTTTTAACAACAATGTTTTCACAATTATCACCGGATTATTTTTCCATACTTTCTTTGAGCTTTTCGGCTCTGTCAGCGGCAACAAGTGCGTCAATCACTTCGTCAAGGTTGCCGTTGAGAATTTCTTCAAGCTTGTAGAGAGTAAGACCGATTCTGTGGTCGGTTACTCTGCCCTGCGGATAGTTATATGTGCGGATTCGCTCACTGCGGTCGCCCGTACCTACCTGCATTTTTCTGTTTTCGGCAATTTCACTCGCCTGTTTGTCCTGTTTTTCCTTGAGAAGTCGGCTTTTGAGAACTTTAAGAGCCTTGTCCTTGTTCTTGTACTGACTTCTCTCGTCCTGACACTCAACTACCATACCTGTGGGCAAGTGAGTGATTCGGATTGCGGAACTTGTTTTGTTGATATGCTGACCGCCTGCACCGCTTGAACGGAAGGTGTCAATTTTGAGGTCATTCGGATCAATTTCAAGCTCAACATCTTCTGCCTCCGGCAAAACCGCAACGGTTGTTGTCGATGTGTGAACTCTGCCCTGACTTCGGTTTCGGGTACTCGCTGAACACGGTGAACACCGCTTTCATACTTAAAGCGTGAGTATGCACCCTCGCCCTCAATCATAAAGGAAATTTCCTTGTAACCGCCGATTTCGGTTTCATTGGCATTGATAATCTCGATTTTAAAGCCCTTTTTTTCGGCATACATCGAGTACATTCTGAACAGAACCGCACTGAACAGAGCCGACTCCTCACCGCCTGCACCGCCACGGATTTCAACGATAACATTCCGTTCATCGTTCGGATCCTTCGGCAAAAGCAGAATTTTCAAATCTTCCGCAAGATTTTTGATATTATCCTTAGCCTCGTCAAGCTCAATCTGAGCAAGCTCTTTAAGCTCTTTGTCGCTTGTTTCCTCAAGAATTTCAAGGCTGTCTTTTTCGGTTTGAACAGCCTCTTTGTATTTACGGTAGGTCAAAACGATTTCCTCAATCGACTTGATTTCCTTCATAATTTTCTGATATTCCTCGGGATTGCCCGCTACTGACGGCTGGTAGAGCCTTTCGGAAAGCTCGGAGTACCTTTTGTCAAATATTTCGATTTTTTCAAACATATATATCTTACTCCGTCAAAATTTTTTTAATATTTTTTTCAATCTTTGCACGGGGCGCCATAACCTCTCTGCCGCATTTTTCGCATTTTATCTTAAAATCCATTCCCACACGCAGAATTTCAAAGGTTTTGCAACCGCATGGGTGCTGTTTTTTCATCTCAACCCTGTCGCCGACGCTGATATCCACAAAAAATCACCCTCCTGCAAATTTTTTTACATTTTGAATTTTCATGATTATTTACATCACTTTAGGGATGCAAATAATCTGCACTTAGATTATACAACAGAGATTTAAAAATATCAACCAATGCCGATAATTGTGAGAAGTCCCGTATATTCAAGCGAAAGGGCAACGGGAATTGAAATCAGCAGAGAAAATGCGCTCTGTTTTACATCCTTGAACAAAATTCCGATGCTTGCAAGCCAAAGTATAAATTCGGGGAAGTACAGAATTCTGAAATCGGCAAAGTTGAGATTAAACGCAAAGCAACAGAATATTGCTATGAGTACGGAAGAAATTCCGATTGCAAGCGCACCCCGTCCCCTTGCATACCAAATCAGAAATGCCAAAAACGGCGATACAACAGCAAGAATCAGCCACCTCATAAGGTACGGAATATCGGGATAAAAGCCTGCAAAAACACTTGTCCACACATAGTACCCTATTAACATTCCCACAAAAAACGCAAAAACATTAATTCCTGCTTTTAAGGGTGATTTGCTGAATACGGCAAGACACACGGCAATAAAAATCCACGGTGCCGTTCTGCCCAAAAAGTTTGACAAATCAAGCCAATCGAGAAAGCTCGGCAGTCTGTTCAAATCAAGAAACTTTGCGACAATTCCCATGCCACCGCCAAAAAGCAGAGCAAAGAATGTTGTCATAATTTGTTTCGGTACGGACATTTTGCCCGATACCTTTCGGGTTTTATTCAAAATTTTTAACATAAAATCCTCGTTTCATCTACATCAAAAGGACTTCTCAAAAAAGAAGTCCTCTTTAATCTTAATTATTCCGCACTGTTTTGCTCACCGAAAACCTTTAAAATTTCGTCCTTGTGAGCCATAATCGCATCGTAGCCCTCCTGAATGGTTTCGTCAACGCTGTCCATTGAGAAAAGCTGTGTGTTTTCATTCTTAATATCAATTGCGAGGTCAGCCATTTTCTTTGACTCTCTTGTGCCGTCAATTGAATAAACATCAAGCGCACGCCAAATAACCTTAATAAGACCGCCAAGGCTGCATCGATTGTAGGTCATAATATCAAAGCCGATTGCAAGAACCTTGCCGACGCCATATCACGCAGAATTTTTACGGGCAAATTGTCCTTTGAACCGCCGTCAATAAAGTTATACTTGTCATAAGGGCAGGTTGTGTAAATTGCAGGGAACGACATACTTGCACGAACAGCAGTTTCAAGCGGAGCGCCTGTTATGTAGTGAATATGCTCGTTTTCAAGATTTTCTTCCTTTGTTGTAAAAATACATTCATCAGTTGTAAGCGTGTCAACCGTACAGATTGAAAGGTTAATCGGAAGATTTTCAAAGCCTGTTATTCCTTTTTCATTCATAATGTCACGGATAACATTTTCAATCAGTTCACCCGACTTGATGCCGTCTTTCTGAATCTTTTTATTTAGAATAAGCTGTGCAAGAGATTTGAAAATAAGCCGTTGTCGATTTCGGCAAGAGTTTTCCAATGCTTTTTTGCAACTCTTTTCATTTCATCGGAATCACAGCCCATTGCAACGATTGCCGCCATTGCCGCACCCGAGCTTGTACCCGAAACATACTGCGGATGGATTCCGAGTTCATAAAGAGCCTGAACAGCACCGATGTGAGCAATACCTTGAAGTCCGCCGCCCGAAAATGCTACACCGATAGAATTTTTGCGATCGATTTTATCCGAATTCATTTTAAACACCTCTGTTAATAAAAACGATAAACATTGCAATACGACTCGGTTTCAACAAAATAGTCGTACCAGTTGTAGAAATCTTCAAAGCTGTAATCAGCCTGAATAAGCTCATAATTCTTAAATTTTGTGTTTTCCGTTATGTATTTAAGCACATCATCTTTGTCTGCAAGGCGGGAAACATAAACCGTTACCTCGTCAAGTGACGCAAGCTTTTTGTCCGTTTTGAGTTTTTCCATGCTGTCGGTTTCCTGCTTATTTGTGTCGCCGTTAAACATAAATGCCTCGGCAAGCGAAGAAACCTTTCCGTTGGTGATAACTCCCCGTTTTTCGGCAAATTCTTCAAGCTCATCACCGAGAGTCGGAGAGAACTTTGAACTCTGAACAATCATTGTGCTGTCGTAGTTCATAAACTTGTCAATACACTTGTTCCATTCAAGCATTGCAGTTCCGACAAAAATGCAGTTGTCTGTCTTTGGCTCATAGAGATTTGTTTTGCCGTATGTGTAATAGGGCTTAACCGTAACAAACGCTGTGACTGACGCAAGCAAAATGCATACAGGCACGGCAAGGCGTATCTTCTGATTTTTGAAAAGTGTGAAAATTCTGATGAACGAGAATGCAAAAAGCATCGCAATCAGCGGAAGTGACGCCATAACATAGCGGTCGCTGTTAAACGGTGAAACAAGTGAAATGCCGATGAAATAGCAAACTGCCGGAACTACGGCAAACATCGCCTTTTTAGGGATTTTTACCTTTTTCACAAAACGGAAATAAATTCCGAAACCGATAACTGCGGCTGTACAAAGTCCGAGCAGCCAAACCTGATTGATGAACATATCCTTTGCAAGAATCTGAACATAGGTGCAAAGCTTGTAGAAAACATATGTCACAACCGTAATCATATCAAGCGCCGACATATCAAGCGAACTGAGTCCACGGTTGCCGCCGAGTACATTCGAGATTATGTACGGATAAATGCAGAGTGCAAGTCCTGCCCCCACAACAGCCGCAATAATGTACTTAATAAGGTCTTTACCGCACTTTTCCCTGATTTTGAACACAAGGAAAACAAGTCCCGTAAGTCCTGCAAAGAGGATGAAATAATACTGGGTAAGCACACCGCAAAGCACTGTAACTGCAAGCAGAATGCAGTCCTTTATGCCGACGGTGTTCTTTTTTTCATAGAGCTTTATGCTCATATAAACGAACGCAAGCACCCAGAAGGTAAGCGTTGCGTACATTCTGAGATAAATTGTCGTGGTAATACACGCAATACTCAGAGCATATGCCCCCGCACCGATCAAGGCGTAAAGATTGTTGCCCGTGATTTTCCGTCCGATTTTATAAAGCATAATCAAAATGCCTGCCATGGCAAGCACATTTATTGAATAGGCAAGCCATTTTGAGAACACGCCCGGAAAGAACGAACAGACCGTGTGAACAAGTGCGTAATAGAGAGGCGGATGCGACGCATCTATAATCTGATTTTCATATACCTGAGCATAGTCGAATCTGTCATCGGGCGACACGGCAAGATACTCGTTGAAATCCTCGGGACTGTTCCAACCTCCGTCAACATTAAGCTGTTTTGAGGAATTTGCAAGGTTATAGGTCAGAAGCTCGTCCTCGTGAAAGCCCTGTTTTGCAAACATATAAACCGTGCTTATGACAAGGCTCACCGCAATAATAACCGCAAGAATTATTCTTGCCTTTTTGTTGTCGATTTTCATATAAAATTCTCCGTAATAATCAAAATTAAAATCAGCCGACAATTTTGTGCCGTTCAAACGGCAATTTTCGGCATTCCGCATTTAAATGATTATACCACAAATACGGTCACAATAACAATAGACTTTACAAAAATTTTGTATGTAATGCGTTTTCGGGCAAACAAAAATGCCGACAGAAAAATCCGTCGGCACAAATGATTTGTAATATTTTGATTATTTTTTAGCTGTTGTTTTCTTTTCGGCAGGCTTTTCAGCTTTTACGGTTTTGCTTTCAGCCTTTACGGCAGTTTCGGTTTTCTCGACTTTTTCAGTCTTTTCGACCTTAACTGCTTTTTCTGTTTTTTCTGCTTTTTTCTCAACCTCAGCAGGAGCAGGAGTTTCCTCCTTAACTGCTTTTACTGCCTTTTTAACGGGCTTTTCGGGAGCGGGTTCGGCTTTCTTTTCAACCTTTTCAGCGGTTGCTTCTGCCTTTGCAGACTTTGCCTCAACCTTTACTTTTTCTGCCTTATCTTCCTTTTTCGGAGCAGCCTTTGCCGATTTCTTTGCCTTTTCGGCTTTAAGCTTTGCAAGAGCGGCGTCCTTCTTTGCCGTAGTCTTTTTCTTTACGGGAAGAGCCAGCTTCTTTTTAAGCTTGAAATACATAACAGCAAGCGGCGGAACTGTGATTTCCATTGAATAGTTGAGCTCGTGGTCTTTCTTCTTTTTAGCCTTGAGCTCGCCCTCGTTTCTGATTCCGCAGCCGCCGAATTCTTCAGCCTCTGAGTTGAACACTTCTTCATAAATACCGTATTCGGGCACACCGACAACATAGTTATCGTGCTGAACAGGCTGGAAGTTACATACGCAGATGATTTCACTGCCGTCATAAGCAATTCTGCGGAACGAAATGATGCTGTTCTTGTAGTCATCAAGTGCAATCCACTGGAAACCGTCCCAATCATAGTCGTTCTCATGCATGGCAGGAACATCACGATAGAACTTGTTTGCCTCAGCAAAGAAAAGGTTAAGCTGACGGTGCTTTTCAAATGAAAGAAGGTCCCATTCAAGCTCCTCGTTCGCATTCCACTCGTCAAACTGACCGATTTCACTGCCCATGAACATAAGCTTCTTACCCGGGTGAGCCATCATATACGCTATGAAACCTCTCACACCGCTGAACTTCATGTCATAGTCGCCGGGCATTTTATTGATGAGAGAACCCTTGCCGTAAACAACTTCATCATGAGAAATCGGGAGCATAAAGTTCTCGGAAAAAGCATAAACCATGCTGAATGTAAGTGTGTCGTGGTGATAATTTCTCCACAACGGATCAAGTGAGATGTACGAAAGCATATCGTTCATCCAACCCATATTCCACTTGTAGTCAAAGCCGAGTCCCATATCCTTAATCGGATAGCGTGTAACATTCGGCCATGCCGTACTTTCTTCGGCAATCATCATAGCCTCGGGGTGGAACATATGTACAACCGTGTTGAGCTTCTGCAGGAAATCAACGGCAACAAGGTTTTCTCTTCCGCCGTATGCGTTTGCAATCCACTCGCCGTCTTTTCTGTTGTAGTCAAGATAAAGCATTGATGCAACAGCGTCAACACGGATACCGTCAACATGATACTTGTCAAGCCAGAACATTGCAGATGAAAGGAGGAAGCTTGTTACCTCATATCTGCCGTAATTGAAGATATATGTACCCCATTCCTTGTGTTCACCGATACGGGGATCTTCATATTCATAACAGCCTGTACCGTCAAATCTGCCAAGACCGTGTGCGTCCTTCGGGAAGTGGGCAGGAACCAGTCAAGGATAACGCCGATGCCCTCTTCATGACATCTGTCCACAAAATACATAAGGTCTTTCGGCTCACCGTAACGGGATGTTGCGGCAAAGTAGCCTGTAACCTGATATCCCCAGCTGCCGTCAAACGGATATTCTGTAAGAGGCATAAACTCAATGTGAGTGTAGCATATTCTTAACATAAGGAATAAGCTCATCAGCAAGCTTGCGATAGCTGAAAACATTGCCGTCCTCATACTTACGCCAAGAGCCTGCGTTTACCTCGTAAACATTGACAGGCATATTCTTGTGCGGATGCTCTTTTTTGTATTCATACCACTTTTCATCATGCCACTCATAGCCGTCAATCTCGTAAACACGGGATGCGTTGTCGGGACGAGTCTGGCAATGGAAAGCATAAGGATCGGTTTTGAGCCTTCTCTCATGCCACGGAGTTTCGACACAATATTTATAGCAGGCAAACTCCGGGATTCCCTCAATGAACAGCTCCCAGACACCGCCGTCCGAGATTTTGTACATAAAGTTTGCGTCATTGTTCCAGTCGTTAAAATCACCGACCACCGAAACGGACAATGCGTTCGGTGCCCATACTCTGAAAACAACGCCCTGACGGCCGTCCCAGTCACAAAGTGTGAGCCTAAAAATTCATAAGCACGAACAGATTCGCCTTGTAAAAACTGATCAAGCGGCGCTCTTTCGTCATTGATTTTAAAAGCCATAGTAACCCTCTTTTCTGCGATTGTAGGCAGTTCTTCAATAATACAAGTATAGTATAATATATTTTCACCAAATATACAAGTGGTAAAAACGATTTTTATGTAAATAATTTTGTCGGTTTGTCTGAAATATTGTCAGTTGCTGTGAAAATCGTTCCAAAAAATAGTCAGGGAATGCGTGTTTCAGCCGTAATTTTTATTTTTGACACACTTATCCCGTACTGTTATAATATACAATAACGAAGGCAAAAACAAGCGACAATTACGCTACTTTCGTTGGAAAACCGACTAATTTTAAAATCAGGTGATTATCTTTGGATATAAGAGTTATGAAAAGCAAGAAAAGTATTTTTGACGCATTTGTAAATCTGCGTTCAAAAAAAGAACTGCGCAAAATTACCGTTAAGGAGCTTTGTGAAAAAGCACTCATCAATAAATCTACCTTCTACACATATTATGAAGATATGTTCGACCTTTCGGACAAAATTGAGAGCGAGGTAGTTGACGGCATTGTAAGTACCATAAGCAATCCGCAGATGATGATTGACGAGCCCGTAAAATTTTATCGCAATCTTCTGGGTGCAATGACCGAAAACAAGGCACTGACAAACACGGTTTTTTCCGGTTCACAACATCCCAATCTTATAGTAAAGCTTTCAAAATCATTGAAAAATATGATTTTCGAGAACTGCCCGGAATATATAAACGATAAGAAATTCTGCACACTTCTTGACTACGCAATCTACGGCGGATACTATGCCTTTGTTGAAAATCAGGAGAACACAAACGATTATTCGGATGAACTTATTGAATCGGTTTCAGTGATTTCCGAGCATATGACAAAGCTCATAAAAGCAAGCATTCCAACCCTTAAGAGCAATAATACATAAAAAGACTTTTTGCATATTTTTCAAGTTGTATTATTCATTAATTTGTGCAAAGTGCGATTTTTGTCGAACTTTTGCCGAACTTCAAAATATTTATTTAAAATCGCTGTCGATTGTGATAGAATATATTCGGTTTTATAAGAGAGAAAGGAGAGTCGGTCAGACTGCCGTTTAGGAGGCGTTTGAAGTCTGTCCGAAAAAGAAGTTATGGAAATTAACACACTTGAAATTCTGAAGAATCTTGCCATAATCCTTGTTGCGGCAAAGCTTCTCGGTATTGTTGCCAGAAAGCTCGGCGCACCGCAGGTTGTGGGTGAGATTATTGCAGGTCTTATAGTAGGACCTTGTATGCTTAATTTTGTTTCGTATGACGGGTTCATCTCAGGTATGGCTGAAATCGGCGTTATTTTGCTGATGTTCTCGGCAGGTCTGGGAACGGATCTTAAAGAGCTTATCAAAACAGGACCTGTTGCCCTGCTTGTTGCGTTTGCCGGTGTAATCGTTTCGGTTGCAGGCGGTGCGGCTGTTTACCTTGGATTCGGCTTTGGTGACGGTGACCTTGCGATGCTTGAGGCTGTATTTATGGGAACAATCCTTGCGGCAACCTCGGTTAGTATTACTGTTCAGGCTCTTAAAGAAATGGGACACCTGAAAGGAAGGGTTGCAACAACAATTCTTTCAGCCGCAATTATAGACGATGTTATCGGCATTGTACTTCTCACCGTTGTAATCGGTTTCAAAAGCCCCGATGTTCAGCTGCGTCCGTTTGCATCAACATTGTACTTTTCTTTGTTCTTGCATTTATACTCGGCTTTGCACTTTATTTTCTCTTCAAGTGGCTCGACAAGCTCTGGCCGCACTCAAGAAGAATTCCGATTTTCGGTCTTGTTCTCTGCTTTGCGTGTGCATATTGTGCGGAAGAATTTTTTGGAATTGCAGACATCACAGGCGCATATGTTGCAGGTATTATCCTCTGTAACATCAAGGATTCACAGTACATCGAAAGAAAGATGGATGTCAGCTCGTACATGATTTTCGGCCTGTATTCTTTGCAAGTATCGGACTTCAGACAAGCTTTAACGATTTCAACCTTTCAATGCTCTGGTTCTCAATTGCACTCGTTGCAGTTGCACTTTTGACAAAGGTTATCGGCTGCGGCGGTACGGCAAAGCTTTGCAAATTCAATATGCCTGACTCGCTCAAAATCGGCGTAGGTATGATGAACCGTGGTGAGGTCGGTCTTATCGTTGCCAAGAAGGGACTTGACACAGGTCTTATGGCACCGCAGTTTTTTGCTCCTATTATTATTCTCATCATCGTTTCATCGCTTGCAACACCTATTCTTCTCAAGGTGGTTTACAAGAAATGGCCGGGTAAAGAAAATGAGGAGGCAGACAACCGTTCGGAAAAGCTTGCCGAAAACGAAAAGTATCTTACTCAGGAAGTTGTCGGTGCAACCTACAACATCACAGAAGATAATTTCAAAGATAAAAGCAAAGACGAATAATTTTATACAATAACCTAAAAGGACAAATGACAGTCATCAAGTCATTTGTCCTTTTTTATATCTGTAAATTGTCAATCGTTATCGTAAAAATCTTCTGCACAGGGCAAAAAAGCCTTGTCAAATTCACTTTTCGGCAAAAGCCACAGCTTGATGTACATTGCAATCGGTGATGCAGAAGGCAGAACTTTTATATTAAGCCCGTCAAATTTCAGCTTGCTTTCGTAATAAAAGCCCTTGCACGCACCCGTCAAAAATACTGGAATATTCATTGCTTTTGCTTTTTGACAAAAGTCTTTCAAGGCCTTACCGTCTGTATTCAGCGTACCCGAATGGAATCCCTCAAGTAAAACGGCTTTTACATTTTCCGTAATTTCAGGATACTGCATACCGACCGTTGCGGAAATTTTCAGCACATTGCTGTTATCCGAAAGTCGGGTGCTTTCATCAAAAGCGAACTCGCTTTTTAATGCCTTATAACGGGTATTCTTCACAAAAATTCCGTTCTGAATTTTACCGTAGCTTTCGTCAAAAATGCTGTGCAATTCATCGCTGTATGCCGAATGTGCAAGCAGTCTTGACGCTCTGTGAATTGCCACGGGCAAATCGGCGTTTTATACGAAACAAAAACACCGTTTCCGCTGCCCGATTTTATAAAATCAATCGCACCGACAAAATTTTCAAAGCCGTTTGAACGGCTGTCATCAAGCGGATAATTTGCCGAAACAAGCACAATCGGCACATTTAAGCCGTCAAAAATATAAGCAAGAAATGCAGATGTATATTGCAAAGTGTCCGTTCCGTGAGTTACAACAATGCCGTCATAGCTGTTCAAATCATAGCTTTGCAGACAGTTGGCAAGCCTGTTCATGTGACCGCCCTCAAGATTTTCGCTGAGGACGGTATAAGGCTCAGCGGTGTCAAAATCAACATCGCAGTACCTGTCAAGATACATCTGCGTGAGCATATATTTCTGCTCATTGTCGGGCGAAAGCACCTCGCCTTTACGCACACAGCCGATTGTACCGCCCGTAAAAACAACAAGAATTTTCATATACTCACCTCTTTCATATTCTGTCCTTAAACAATTATAAATAAACTATTTATTTTCCTTGCCCGTGATTTTTTCGATTGTGATTTCATAAACGCCTGTCATACTGCCCGATTTCTCTATGCACCTTTTTCCGCTTTCGATAAATTCGGGAGCATATTTTTCAACAATCAGTTCAAGACCTCTGTTCTTGTTTTTAACCGATTTTGAAATCGTACCGAACACAACCGCACTTTCATATTTTGAAGTCAGCTTTGCACCGTCAATTCTGTTGTTTTGAACCGTGCAGAACGAAACCTTGTTGCAGTATTCAACATTTTTCAATTTCAAGCCCGAATTCGGAGCGCAATGGAAATAAATTTTGTTGTCCTCAACGGCAAAATTTACTGGCACACCGTAGGGATAGCCGTCCTCACCGATTGTTGACAAAATGCCGTATTCACCGTTTTTAAGAATTTCATAGGCTCTTTCTTCGGTAGTTTCCCTGTCTTTTCTACGCATCTTTTCGTTCATTATTCAACTCCGATATCGTTCATAACCATGCCCGTAATCATCTTCGGATAGAAATATGTTGACTTCTGCGGCATCTTTTCGCCTGCGGCGGCAACATCACGGATTTCGGTTACTCTTGTCGGATTAAGCACAAACGAGCATTGGAACTTGCCGTTGTCAACACCCTCAACAGCCTCTGAGAAGAATTTTGTGTATGTAAGGTTGACCTGATTTGCCATATTTTCCTTATCAATGCCGAAAATTCTTTCAAGCACAAGTGAATGGAGAACGGTAACATCAAGCTGTCTTGACGGTTCGCTCAATTCGGGAAGAAGCTTGTCCATAATGTCAAGATTTTTCAGCACAAGCTTGTACCATTTTCCGTTTCCGACATAGAATCCGAATGCCTTTTTGCCCTCATCATAGAGCTTTGCAAGCTCGCTTTCCATATTGTCCGTACCGTTCATTTCGGTTACATCAAAATATTCCCTGCAACCGTCAAGAACTTTTTCAACATTAAAGTCCGGCAAATCACGCACAAGACGGTGTGTCGGGAATACAACAAGTCCCGGATGCTCCATGTCAACAAGGTAAATCATCTGATAATCACAAGGATCGCCAACCTTTGAAAGACCGTTTTCACGGCAGTAGTTTCGATAGTTTAGAGCGGTTTCATAGCGGTGGTGACCGTCTGCAATGTAGAGCTTTCTGTCGGCAAAATCTGCACAAAGCTTTGCGATTACATTTTCATCCGTAACAATCCAAAGTCTGTGAGTAACACCCTCACCGTCGGTAAATTCAAGCTTTGGTGTGTCCTTAGATTCATTGTCAATTGTTGCAAGAGTTGTATGCTCGCTGTCCATATAAAGGGCATAAATCTGACTGAAATTGCAGTTTGTTGCTTCATAAGATTAAGTCTGTCCTCTTTAGCCTTTGAAAGAGTGAACTCGTGCGGAAGAATGATTCCCTTTTCAAACTCTTCAAGATGAACACGGGCGATGATACCCTTGATGCTCTTGCGTTCGCCGTAAGCCGTGAATTCTTCCTCATAAACATAGATTGCAGGCTTGTCCTCGCTCACAAGAACGCCCCTGTTCCGCCACATATCAAGGATTTCTCTTGCTGTCTGATACGGGTTTTCGCCCTCTTTCGGAAGCTCAAGCCGAATGATATTATACTCGTTTTCGCTGATATAGCCGAGCCTTTGTTCCTCACTTATGATGTCATAAGGCGGACAGCAAAGCTGAGAAATTTCGCCTGCTTTTTCCGTGTTGTAACGCATTCCTCTGAACGCTTTTATTTCTGCCATATTAAAAACCTCCAAATTGTTTTTCGGTCAAGTGTATCTTCACCGTCCGTATAAGGCAATTATAACACAAACAGTTGATTTGAACAAGTAAAAAGTAAGTTTATTTAAATTTACTGTGCAAAACCACAATGAATATTACGGCATAAAAATCATTGACAATCAAAGGAAAGTTTGATATAATATTTTTTGCGTAAGCTGATTACGATATTTGACATTGCATAAATTATTTGTCAAACGAAAACAGAATACGCGCCAATAGCTCAGTTGGTTAGAGCTACCGGCTCATAACCGGTCGGTCCGGGGTTCGAGTCCCTGTTGGCGCACCAAACAATTGTCGAATTTCAACATCGGCAAAAACATAGAAAACAAGCCAAAACACAGCATCTGCCTTAGTTTTGGCTTGTTTTTTGTCATTTTATGAAGTTGTTATTTGTTATTGTATGTTGCTGAGTGTTGTGGATAACTTTCGTCAGATTTTCGTCAAACTTCGTCAACGGTCGGGTTTGTGACATTTACTGAATTTGTTTTACATAAATTCTGTGGTCTTTACTTGCGTGTGTCCGATTAACTCCGCTATATTTTCCGTTTTTCAATTTTTAACCCAATTTGAATCAATGTCCGTTCTCCGTAATTCTGATTGCAACGGCGGTGACATCGTCCTCACGGTCAGCCTTACGGTGCTTTACTGCCTCGTCAACAACAGCCTTTGCAAGATCCTGGGTACTGCCCTCATTCCATGTGCGAATAAGCTTTTCGAGCCACTTGTCATCGCCCGTAATTACACCATCTGATACCATAACAATCATATCCCCCGTTGTCAGATTTACCGTATCGGTTGAAAATTTTATACCGTTGAGAATTCCTGCAGGGAGCGACGGCATTTCACGAACCGTTACCCTGCCGTTTTTCTTTACAAATGTTACGGGTGCGCCTGCTTTTTTAAAAGTGGTTTTGCCGGTGTAGAGGTCAATACTTGTGACATCAACCGTTGAAAGCGATTCATCCTCGCTTTTCACCATGAGGGCGGAGTTCACAATCTGCAAACAGCTGTCGGCTGAAAGCCCTGCCCTTAGCAGTCTTGTCATAACGGATGCCGCCATATTGCCGTCAACAGCGGCTCTGCCGCCCGTACCCATACCGTCACACACGAGCGCATATGTTTTGCCGAAACCGTCATTGAAATAATTTATGCAGTCACCGCAGAGCTTACCGTTGTCGGCAGTGTGCTGGTCGCTTCCGATTTCAACATCAAACACGGGCATTTCGCACATTGCAATACGGATTCTGTTGCCCTCTCGGCTGATTGTCGGAAGGTCAAATCTTCTTCCGCAGCAGCGTGAAATCTCACGCATAACCTCGCCCTTGGATAGCTTTTCGGACTTATTTGAGAGCGTAAGCTCCACGCTCATTCTTCCGCCGTTTGACACAAGGCAGATGCACTCCTCAACAATTGCACCGAGCTTGTGAGGGCGCTGATTATCCGTTGTGCAGATTCGTTATCACACCGCATTGTTTTGCGAAATTCATCAGCCAAATCGTGGAGAATATCACCGATTCCCGAAAACTGCCCTGCAACAACACTCCGCACATCGGTAATTCTTTGTTGTGCCTCAAGCGCCGACTGATATTCACGGTAGTTTGCGTTCATTGAACGGGCAATTTCGCCTTTTTTACAGCAGTTTTTTACGAAAGATTTTTCAACATCTCTTTCGCCTATTGTGCCGTTCGATTCAAGATACTCTTCAAGCCTTGCAAAATCGTCACGGGTAACACCGCCCTTGTGTTCATAGCAGTACATTTTCAGTCCGCAGGTTTCGCAGACTTCATTTCTTGTACCCTCACAAACAGCGTCAAATGTGGGCGAATAGAGCTTTTTCATCTTTTCGGAAACCTTTGAAACATCGTTTTTCACATTGCCGACTGCCTTTGAGGCAAAGTCGAGTCGCATAACAATATTTTTTCGCAGAGCCTCTCCGAGCGATGTATTTTTGTCGCTTGAAAACACGGGCGAAATCACATTGCCGACCTCTTTCGGAAGAACCATAAACACCGCACTTGCGGCAAGGCTTTCAACAAGCACACCCGACGGTGTTCCGAACTGCGAACCGAACGCAAGGCACATCACACCATTTGAGATTACAAAGGCAATTGCACAGCCCAATTTTCCGAGCTGTGAAAAAAGCCCCGCCATAAGTCCTCCGAATGCAAAACCGCCGCAGATGTAGCCGTTCTCTCTTGATGCAATGCTGAAAATCGCTCCTGTTGAAATTCCGCTGATTGCACCGCCCGTAACCGAGCCGTAGCGTGAACAGAGCAAAATGACGAGCATTGCAATAATTCTGCCGAGCGAGATATTCTGCCACGCAATACTGCCGAAAGCCAGAATCAGGATACACCCCGACATAACCACGCTTGCGGTTCCTGTTGCGAAAAAACTTCAAAACTTCTGTTATCGCCTGCGAGGTGCAGTGCCGTGCTGATAAAATATGCCGCCGCACCTGCAATTACCGCCTCGGTTACGCAATCGGCAAAGGTTGTCAACGTGCTTGTGCTTACGAAAAGCAACGAAACACCCGTTGCAAAAATCGGAACAAATGCCACAAGCGGAGCAAAAACCTTGCTTTTTGTAACCTTGTCAAGATCACCGAGCAGCACCGCAGACCGCCTATTGCCGCCACAACGGCAAGGTAACGAAAGCTGTCCGAGGGTTTGAGCAGGACATAGCCGAATGCCGTGCCTAAGAGTGATGACAAAAGATACTTTCTCGGAACTGCCGCCGCAAATGATGCCCCGAACGGTGCAAGGCTTCCGAGAACCGCTCCCCGTGACACCAAATTCCGCAGAGCAGACAACCTGCGTTTGTGAGCATTTTCCGCATAAAATCGCCCTGAACAGCGTCCTGTCTGCGAGCCAAAGTAGTTTTTGCTTCCATAAAAATCAACATCCCTTTAATGATTTACTTCTTTTTGTATTTTATTATAGGATATTATGGGTAACAGTTTGTTCTTTTTGTGAATGAGAATTTTTATATTCTTTTGTAGAAACAAAGCTTTGAAAAAACTTAATAAAGTAATTACGCAAAAGATTGTTCAACATTAAAAAAAGCCGTTGTTAAAATTCCGATTTTGCATTATAATGGAGTAAACCAAAGTGAAAGGACAAACAAAATGATTATAATGTCAGTTGACCTCGGAAAAGCACGCACAGGCATTGCCGTATGCGACAAAACCGAGTTTTTAGCGTCGCCATATACGGTTATTTTTGAAAAGTCACCGAAACAGTTGCTTGAAAAGGTGTCAAATACAGCCAAAGAAACAAAAGCCGAGCTTATTGTTGTGGGACTTCCGAAAAATATGGACGGCAGTGAGGGCGAAAGCGCACAGAATGCCAGAGCGTTTGCCGAAAATCTGAGCAATGAAACAGGCATTGAATGCGTTATGCAGGATGAGCGTGGAACAACAATTACGGCTCACAATTTTCTCAACACCACAAATACAAGAGGGAAAAAGCGTAAAAATGTCGTTGACGAGGTTGCCGCCACAATAATTCTTCAGGATTATCTTGACAAAAGAAAATCGGGCTTAAACAAATAAAATCATAAAAGATTTACCCTTCCGATGATTTCGGAGGGTTATCTAATGTACATTTTGAGAATTTTATAACCTAAAATTCAAGCACGCCGCAGTTTCAAGTGAGCAAACTGCGGCGTGCTTTTAAGTTAAATGCTTTAGTACTTTTAAGTACTATAAAATCATTGTATCACCCATTTATGATAAAGTCAATAGTACCGATAGATACTATACAAGGTGATAATATGTATTTTAAAAGACTGCGTGATTTGCGAGAAGATCATGATATGAAACAAAGTGAAGTTGCCGAATATTTAGGAATTCAGCAGACGGTCTATTCACGCTACGAAAGAGGATTTCAGTCAATTCCTGTTGAGCATTTAATTAAACTGGCTGATTTGTACAAAGTTTCCACAGATTACATTCTCGGCAGAAAATAGTTACAAATTAAAAATTAAAGTCGGGTAGCAGATTTTCAATGCAAAATTTCTGTTTCCCGACTTTTTTATTTGTGATACGGCGAGCCGCCGTTTCCTGTTCGTGAAGACAGCTTTAATTAAATGTAAAATTGAAAATTGCGGTCGGGCAGACAGTTTGCAAACGAAAAAATACACGGTATGCACCATTTGGCACATACCGTGGTTTTTTTATACATTATATGTTTTCAGTTTAATCAGAAGTCCATAATTTCATCGTCTTCAAGAGCAACGATAACATCATCTGTTTCGTCATTCTCAACGATTTCTGCCTCAGAATTACTCTCAAGCTGAACATCTGCATATCTCTGCATACCTGTACCTGCAGGGATAATCTTACCGAGGATAACATTCTCTTTAAGACCGACGAGCGGATCAACCTTACCCTTGATAGCGGCATCTGTAAGAACTCTTGTTGTTTCCTGGAATGAAGCGGCTGAAAGGAAGCTGTCTGTTGCAAGAGCTGCCTTTGTGATACCGAGGAGGAGCTGAGTGAATGTTGCCTCACGAAGACCTTCTTCGCCGTTGGCAATACGCTTTTTAATCTGCTCATTCTCGTAAAGAACTTCGTTCTTGTCGTAGGTCTGACCTGACATAAAGCCTGTGTCGCCTGCGTCCTCAACCTTAACCTTACGCATCATCTGACGAACGATAACCTCAATGTGCTTATCGTTGATTTCAACACCCTGTAAACGTAGGTACTCTGTACTTCCGAAATAAGGTAGTTCATGACTGCCTCGGGTCCGAGAATATCGAGTATATCGTGCGGATTAACAGCACCGTCGGTAATCTTGTCACCCTTTTTGATGTGGTCACCGTCAAATACCTTTACACGGAAGCCGAAAGGAATGAGGTAAGCTCTTTCTTCGCCTGTTTCCTTGTTAAAGATAACAGCGTGCTTTGCGTTCTTGATTTCTTCAAAACGAACATCACCGTCGATTTCACTGATGATTGCAAGGCTCTTTGGTTTACGGGCCTCGAAAAGCTCTTCAACTCTCGGAAGACCCTGTGTGATATCTTCGGCAGATGCAACACCACCGGTATGGAATGTTCTCATTGTAAGCTGTGTACCAGGTTCACCGATTGACTGAGCGGCAATAATACCGACAGCCTCACCGACAGTAACAGGCTGACGGTTGGCAAGGTTAGAGCCGTAGCACTTACGGCAAGCGCCGTGTTTTGCACGGCATTCAAGTACCGAACGAATCTTGATGTGGTCAACACCCGAATTAACGATGATGTCAGCCTCTTTGTCGCCCATCATAACATCCTTTGAAACAAGAACATTACCGTTAGAATCGCAGAAGTCATCAAGGAGATATCTTCCGATAAGACGCTCGTGGAGTCCCTCAATAACATTTGATTCGCCTGCTTTGATGTCAAAGATTTCAAGACCTTCTGTAGTACCGCAGTCCTCTTCACGGATAATAACTTCCTGTGATACATCAACAAGACGGCGGGTAAGGTAACCTGAGTCGGCTGTACGAAGAGCTGTATCGGCAAGACCTTTACGAGCACCACGAGATGAAATAAAGTACTCCAAGATGTTAAGACCTTCACGATAGTTAGCTCTGATAGGAATTTCGATTGTTTTACCTGATGTATTGGCGATAAGACCACGCATACCTGCAAGCTGTCTGATCTGGCTCATACTACCACGGGCACCTGAATCAGCCATCATGAAGATCGGGTTGTAGCGGTCAAGGTTTTTCTGGAGGCGTCGGTTACATCGTTAGTAGCCTTTTCCCAGATACGAAGAACTTCTTCGTAACGCTCCTCGTTTGAACGAAGACCCATCATAAACTCATCACGAATAACATCAACTTCCTTCTCTGCCTCGGCAATAATTGCCTTCTTCTGAGGAGGAATAACTGCGTCACAAACGGCAACGGTAATAGCACCCTTTGTAGAATACTTATAGCCCTGTGCCTTAATGTGGTCAAGAACAACACTTGTTGTTACGGGACCGTGAATTTTGATACATTTATCGATAATCTTCTTAAGACCCGATTTACCAACGAGGAAGTCAACCTCAAACTTGAATCTGTTTTCGGGGATACTTCTGTCGATAAAGCCGAGATCCTGAGGAATAGGATTGTTAAAGATAATCTTACCGATTGTTGTGTCTACAATACCGGATTCGATTTTTCCGTCAATTTCAAGCTCACGGCGAACCTTGATTTTTGAGTGAAGCTCAATGACGCCTGTCTGATAAGCCATCATAACTTCATCAACATCACGGAATACCTTTCCTTCGCCTCTCTCACCGTCCTTATCAAGTGTAAGGTAGTAAGAACCGAGGATCATATCCTGTGTAGGAACTGTAACAGGCTGACCGTCAGAAGCTTGAGAAGGTTTCCTGCTGCGAGCATAAGGAATCTTGCTTCTGCCTGTGCCTCTGCCGAAAGAGGTACATGGACAGCCATCTGGTCGCCGTCAAAGTCAGCGTTGTATGCTGTACAAGCGAGCGGATGAAGTTTAAGAGCACGACCTTCAACAAGAACAGGCTCAAATGCCTGAATACCAAGACGGTGAAGTGTAGGCGCACGGTTGAGGAGAACGGGGTGTCCCTTGATTACAACTTCAAGTGCGTCCCAAACATTATCCTTTGCACGCTCAACAGCTTTTCTTGCTGATTTGATATTCTGCTCTGCTTTAGTTTCAACAAGGCGTTTCATAACGAACGGCTTGAAGAGTTCAAGTGCCATTCCTTAGGAAGACCGCACTGATACATTTTGAGTTCAGGTCCTACAACGATAACCGAACGGCCTGAGTAGTCAACACGCTTACCGAGAAGGTTCTGACGGAAACGGCCCTGCTTACCTTTAAGCATATCCGAAAGTGACTTGAGGGCACGGTTGTTAGGTCCTGTAACCGGTCTGCCTCGTCTGCCGTTGTCGATGAGTGCGTCAACGGATTCCTGAAGCATTCTCTTCTCGTTGCGGATGATGATTCAGGTGCGTTAAGCTCAAGGAGCTTTTTAAGTCTGTTGTTACGGTTGATAACTCGGCGATAGAGGTCGTTAAGGTCACTTGTTGCAAAACGACCGCCGTCAAGCTGAACCATAGGACGGATATCCGGCGGAATTACCGGAACAACATCGAGAATCATCCACTCGGGACGGTTGCCCGACATTCTGAAGCTTTCAACAACATCAAGTCTTTTAAGGAGTCTAACTCTCTTCTGACCCGATGCAGTTTCGAGTTCTTCTTTAAGTGAAGCGGAAAGAGCATCAAGGTCAATCTCGGCAAGGAGCTTTTTGATTGCCTCGGCACCCATACCTGCTTCAAAGTCGTTTTCATACTTCTCACGCATATCATTGTACTCACCCTCGGTAAGGCACTGATACTTTGCAAGGTCACGGCAGTCGCCGGGATCTGTTACGATGTACTGTGAGAAATAGAGTACATTCTCCAAAAGCTTGGGAGAAATATCAAGCATAAGGCAATTCTTGAAGGAATTCCCTTGAAATACCAAATGTGCGACACGGGAGCGGCAAGCTCAATGTGTCCCATACGCTCTCTTCTGACCTTTGAACGGGTTACTTCAACACCGCAACGGTCACAGATTTTACCCTTAAAACGGATTCTCTTGTATTTACCGCAGTGACATTCCCAGTCCTTTGTCGGTCCGAAAATGCGTTCGCAGAACAAGCCGTCTCTTTCAGGCTTGAGAGTACGATAGTTAATTGTCTCGGGCTTTTTAACTTCGCCGTAAGACCATTCTCTCATCTGCTCAGGAGAAGCAAGTCCGATTTTAATTGAGTCAAAAACATTATTATCTATCATTGCATTTCCTCCTTACATATCGTCACTGCCAAAGTCATCGCTGAAATCATCCGATGTGTAGCTGTCCTCTTCAACATCGGCAAGTGAATCGTCAAACATATTGCCTTCTTCGCCGCCCTCGTCAAGAGTGTAGCCGTCCATTGATGTCATTACATGGTCTTCTTCAAATTCCGGATTTGTTGCATCAACAATATCCTCGTCCTCATCAAACTTCTGCTTAATGTCAATTTCTTCACCGTCAGAGTTAAGAACACGAACATCAAGTGAAAGTGACTGGAGTTCCTTAATAAGAACTCTGAATGACTCAGGAATACCCGGAGCAGGAATATTCTGACCTTTAACGATAGCCTCGTAGGTCTTAACACGACCGACAACATCGTCCGACTTAACTGTAAGAATTTCCTGAAGTGTATAAGCAGCGCCGTAAGCCTCAAGTGCCCAAACTTCCATCTCACCGAAACGCTGACCGCCGAACTGGGCTTTACCGCCGAGTGGCTGCTGTGTAACGAGAGAGTAAGGACTGTGCTTCTTGCGTGGATTTTTTCATCAACGAGGTGATGGAGCTTGAGGTAGTACATATAACCTACTGTTACAGGGTTATCGAAACGCTCGCCTGTACGGCCGTCAATAAGCCATGTCTTACCGTCCTCGCTGTAACCTGCGTCTTTAAGACACTGGAAAATATCCTGCTCATGAGCACCGTCAAATACAGGAGTCATAATCTTCCAGCCAAGTGCCTTTGCGGCATAGCGAGGTGAACCTCAAGAACCTGACCGATGTTCATACGAGAAGGTACGCCCAACGGGTTAAGTACGATATCAAGCGGAGTACCGTCAGGAAGGAACGGCATATCTTCCATTGGGAGAATTCTTGAAATAACACCCTTGTTACCGTGACGACCTGCCATCTTATCGCCTACGCTGATTTTTCTCTTGAGTGCAAGGTAAACTCTTACAACCTTGTTTACACCGGGCTGGAGTTCGTTTCTGCTGTCTGCACGGGTAAACACCTTAACATCAACAACAGTACCGCATTCACCGTGAGGCACACGGAGAGATGTATCTCTGACTTCTCTTGCCTTTTCACCGAAGATTGCACGAAGGAGTCTTTCCTCGGCTGTAAGCTCTGTTTCACCCTTTGGAGTTACTTTACCGACAAGGATATCGCCTGCTTTAACCTCAGAACCGATCTGAATGATACCGTCCTCGTCAAGATACTTGAGAACATCCTCACCTACATTCGGGATATCTCTTGTAATCTCTTCGGGTCCGAGCTTTGTATCTCTTGCCTCTGTGTCATATTCTTCAATGTGAATTGATGTATAAACATCATCACGAACGATTTTTTCGTTGATAAGAACAGCATCCTCGTAGTTGTAACCTTCCCATGTCATAAAGCCGATGAGAGCGTTCTTACCGAGAGCAACTTCACCGTTTTCGGTAGCAGGACCTCTGCGAGAACTTCACCCTTCTTAACTCTCTGTCCTCTTGACACGATAGGACGCTGGTTGATACATGTACCCTGGTTAGAGCGGAGGAACTTGATAACTTCAAAGTCCTGAACTCTGCCCGAGTCATACTGTACACGAATGTTACGGGCGTCAACGCTCATAACGATACCGTCTTCCTCAGCGAGGATACAAACGCCCGAGTCTGTACCTGCCTTGTACTCCATACCTGTACCAACGATAGGAGCCTCACTGCGGAGGAGCGGAACTGCCTGACGCTGCATGTTCGCACCCATGAGAGCACGGTTTGCGTCATCGTTTTCAAGGAACGGAATCATAGCCGTAGCAACAGATACAACCATCTTAGGAGATACATCCATGAAGTCGAATCTTTCGGGAGAATACTCTACGAATTCGTCACGGTAACGACCTACGACTCTTGAATGAACAAATCTGCCGTTTTCATCAAGCGGTTCGTTAGCCTGTGCAACAGCGTAGTTATCCTCAACATCGGCTGTCATATAAACAACCTCGTCGGTTACAACGCCTGTTTCCTTGTCAATTTTACGATAAGGAGCTTCGATAAAGCCGTACTTGTTGATACGGGCAAATGAAGCAAGATATGAGATAAGACCGATGTTAGGACCTTCAGGAGTTTCGATAGGACACATTCGGCCATAGTGTGTGTAGTGTACGTCACGAACCTCAAATCCTGCACGATCTCTTGAAAGACCGCCCGGACCGAGGGCTGAAAGACGACGCTTGTGGGTAAGCTCTGCAAGTGGGTTACCCTGATCCATGAACTGTGAAAGCGGTGAAGAACCGAAGAATTCTTTAATTGCCGCTGTTACGGGACGGATATTGATGAGTGAGTTAGGCGAAAGTGACTCCATATCCTGTGACTGGGTTGTCATTCTCTCTCTTACTACTCTTTCAAGACGAGAGAAACCGATTCTGAACTGGTTCTGAAGAAGTTCGCCTACGCAGCGGATTCTTCTGTTGCCGAGGTGGTCGATATCATCTGTGTTACCGACACCGTGAGCAACACAGTTAAGGTAGTTGATTGTTGCAAAGATATCGTCAACCGTGATGTGGTTAGGAACAAGCTCATCTGCACGGCTTCTGAGCATTTCCTTGAGGTCATCCTCATTCTCGCAGGAATCAAGAATTTCGCAAAGAACATCAAAACGAACATGTTCTTTGATGTCGCACTCTGCTTCTGCATCAAAATCAACATAGCAGGCAATGTCAACCATACCGTTTGAAATAACCTTAACAATTGTTTCATCGGCAGCCTTTACATAGGCAATCTTAACACCTGCGTTTTCGATTTCAAAAGCCTTTTCCTTTGTGATTTTTTCATCACGAAGAGCCATAACCTCGCCTGTGCGTGGGTTGGCAATCGGCTCTGCAAGAACCTGACCTTCAAGACGGTTTGCAATACCGAGCTTTTTGTTGTATTTATATCTGCCTACTCTTGACATATCATAACGACCGGGGTCAAAGAACAGGTTGTTTATGTGTGTCTGCGCACTGTCAACTGTCGGAGGCTCAGACGGACGGAGCTTTTTGTAAACCTCGATAAGACCTTCCTCAACATTTGAAGCGGCATCCTTTTCGATAGTAGCTCTCATTCTTTCATCGTCACCGAAATAGTCGAGAATTTCGGCATCCGAGCCAAGACCGAGTGCTCTGATAAATGATGTAACGGGAAGCTTACGGTTCTTATCAATACGAACATAAAAAACATCGTTTACATCGGTTTCATACTCAAGCCATGCACCACGATTCGGGATAACTGTTGTTGAATACAGTTCCTTACCGGTTTTATCGTGATCCATTTTATAGTAAACGCCCGGGCTTCTTACAAGCTGTGAAACAATAACACGCTCAGCACCGTTGATAACGAATGTGCCGCTTGCGGTCATCAGCGGGAAATCGCCCATAAATACATTGCTCTCTTTGATTTCACCCGTTGACTTGTTCAAAAGTCTTGCGGTTACTCTGAGAGCAGCTGAATATGTTGCATCACGAACCTTACACTCAATTACGCTGTAGTTCGGGTGATCAACATCAAGTGTGTAGTCGATAAAATCGAGAACAAGGTTGTCCTGATAATCGGTAATGCCCGAAACATCTTTAAATACTTCTTTAAGACCTTCGTCAAGCAGCCACTTGTATGACGCTTTCTGAATGTCGATAAGATTAGGCATATCAATTACTTCATCGATTTTACCAAAACTCATTCTTTCGGTGTTGCCAAGCTTTACGGGTTTGACATTAACCATAGGCGTATCACTCCTTAAAAAATCTATGAAACGGGGCAAGCGGTACTGAAAATCTGCTCATAAAAAGCTCTTGACACAAAAGGATTTTTGTGATAATATCCCCTTGTCGGATGAAGTTTTTTGCAGATTTCCCGACCTCTTCGGTACATATCCCCATTATGGTACATTTTATTATTCTATATTGAAATAATCAATAAGTCAAGAGAATTTTCGGATTTTTTTCGGATTTTACTGACTTTTTTATATTTTTACAGGTTTTATTTCCCGAAAAGAACAATAATTCTTTTCGGGCTATTTTTTACACTCTGACGCAACACCCGACACGGTGTATGGTTTTACAAGCAGGGGGCGTTCATCGGACGCCCGCAAGTAACAGAACATACATTATGATAAATACAAAGTGTATAGATGTCGCAAAGTCATTGTTCAACTGTAGCGGCGATCAGCGATCGCCAATTGATTTGTGTGCAAACACAAATCAAGCAAAACCAATTTTTTTGGTAAATAGCAAATATAAATTTCATATAACAAACGATTTGTATTAAGTCGAACCGATTTTACAATCGTTTCGATTGGCGAACACTGTTCGCCGCTACAGTATAACAATTGCTTTGTGGGATTTATAAAGTTTGTTTTTAAATATAATTTCTCCCGTTACTAACGGGAGAACACGGTTCTCCCCTACATTTAAACAACAACTTTAACACAAACAAAAACAGTCGGAAGACATTGCTTTGCATTTTGCAAACCTCTTCCCGACATTCATTTTCTATTTTCAATTTTTAATTTTCAATTAGTTATCCTTCCCCATATCATCATATCTGTCCAGAAACGAAACTTTATTATCGCCCTGTTTATATGAAATAATTGTGTCGAGGTTAACATTTTCAACGCTGTGGAAAATGTTGCTTTCAATCTGGGGATTGATTTTCTTCAGATTTGCTATAAGCTGTTTGATTTCCTGTCGTTTTGAGCCTGTGTTGCTGTTCGGGGAACAGGTTGTGCAGGTGTCCGTAAAACGGCACGCACATTGAATGAAATTCAGCTTGTTGTAATCTCGCCAATGCTTGATTTCAGCCTCACGAACGAGGTAGAGAGGGCGGATAAGTTCCATTCCCTCATAGTTTGTGCTGTGGAGCTTTGGCATCATCGTCTGAACCTGACCGCCGTAGAGCATACCCATAAGGATAGTTTCTATAACATCATCATAGTGATGACCGAGTGCGATTTTATTACAGCCGAGCTGCTTTGCCTTTTTGTAGAGATAACCTCTCCTCATTCTTGCGCAAAGGTAGCAAGGATATTTGTCAACATTATAAACCGAGTCAAAAATATCTGTTTCAAAAACAGTTATCGGAATGTTCAGCCTACGGGCGTTGCTCTCGATTACATCACGATTTTCAACGCTGTAGCCCGGGTCCATTACAAGAAAAACAAGCTCAAACGGAAATTTATTGTGCCTTTTCAACTCCTGAAAAAGCTTTGCCATCAGCATTGAATCCTTGCCGCCCGAAATGCAGACGGCAATTTTATCGTTCGGCTCAACAAGCTTGTACTCGATTATTGCCGCAGTAAATCTGCTCCAAATCGTCTTGCTGAACTTTTTGCGGATGCTTTTTTCAACATCGGTTGCATAGTCCTCATTCTCGAATTGACTTCTCAACCAACTGTAATAACCGCCCTCAAGATTCACGGCATTGAATCCGTCATCACGCAGATTTTCTGCAAGCTCGTCACTTATCTGACCGCTTTTGCAACAGAGGACAACAAGCTTGTCTTTTGGCAAAAGTGAATTGTCCCCTTTGATTTTTGCAAGCGGAATATTCTTTGCGCCGTCAATGTGACCGTATTCAAACGAAATTTCATCTCGGATATCGACAAGAGCATATTCCTCGTCAAGCTTTCTCACCTGTTCTATTGTAATCTGATTGTTTTCCGATTTAAACATTCATAACCCTTCAATCTCTGTTTTTGCTGTTTTTTATTGCAACAATTGTTATATCGTCAAATTGCTCTGCATTTTCGGTAAAGTCCGTCAAAGCGTCATAAACTCCGTCACACACACCTTTTGCAGTCTTTCCGGCATTTTGACAGGCAGACACAAGTCTTTCGTTGCCGAAAAATTCATTATCCGCATTCGTTGCCTCATTCACACCGTCGGTGTAAAGGCAGATTATATCGCCGTTTCCAAATTCAGCGCTGTTCACAACATACCTTGCATCATCAAACACACCGAGCATTATACACGGCTTACATTCTAAAAATTCAGCCTTGCCGTTGCTCACCGAAACAGGCTTGTTATGACCTGCATTTATGTACAAAAAGCTGTCGCTGTTTTTGTCAAAAATCACGGCGAATGCAGTTACAAACATTCCCTCGGGATTTGACGAACAGAGCTCCCTGTTGATTTCTTCAAATGCCCTGTCGGTTCTGCATTTTCGGTCATTTTTTCGTGGATAAGAGTTTTTGCAAAAGCCATAAACATTGCCGCCGCAACGCCCTTGCCCGACACATCACCGACTACGGCACATATTCTGCCGTCAGGCAATGCAAAGCAATCGTAAAAATCGCCGCCTACCTGTCTTGCAGACTCCATTCTTGCCGAAACATCAAAACAATCGGCAAAGACAACATTCTTTTCTCTCGCAATTATTCCGTACTGAATCCGCCTTGCAACCTCAAGCTCGGTTTCATTTTTAGCCTTTTCACTCGCAAGGCGGAATTTTTTTCAACATAAGTTTCTACATCGTGAGCCATATCGTTGAAATAATCAGCCAAAAGCTGAATTTCATCGTCAGAGCCGAGTTTTATCGGCACAAACGCTTTCTTTGTATTTGTGCCGTCAGCCTTGTCGGAAAAGTATCCTCGAATTTTTTCAAAAATCAAAAGTATCGGATTATACATCTTTTTTCTGACAAACCGCATTACAAGCAAGAATACAACTGTCAGCACAACAAACAGCGCAAGAACTCGCATTGCAGTATAGAAAATGATTTCCGTATAAATCTGCGTCAGCGAATAGTCCGCACCGATTAATGCAACAGGCTTGCCGTCCTTGCCTTGAATCGCTGAAAATGCCGTGTAAAAACTGCCGAAGCTGTCGTTCTGATATTCGTAAGCCGTGACAAGGGTAGGATTTTCCCACGCCTCTTTTTCAGCGTCCCACAAGCCGTGGTCAACCTCTGCACCTGCACTTCTCACATTTAAAACATTCTCGTTTTCGCTGTCATCATCGGCAACAGTCATAACATATGCAACCTTATTTTCGTCAAAATTCGGAATGTAAATGTACATATATTCAAGGTGGTTCGTCTGACAAATCCACCTCAAGGTCTTAACGGCTTTGCGATATTCTTCGGAATCGGGATTATCAAGCAATGCGTTTATATCGCAGCGTTCAAAAGTTTCTGTTGCAACCTTTGACGCACTTTCGGTCAGCTGTCGTGTAAACCGCCTTGTGCGCTGAATGTTTTCAATGCAATTGAGCGTACCCGAAACAATCACCGCCAAAATAAACAGCACAAGTATGTGAAAGAAAAGCCTTTTGAAAATCGACTTTTTGACTTTTATTTTGCCGATTGGTTTTTCGGATTTTTTCATTAACAGTCACCGCTTTCTTTCCGCACACTTTTCATCTTGTATTTTAACACGAATGTATGATAAATGCAAAACATAATAAATATCATAAAGTAATTGTCAACCCGTAGCGGCGGTCAGTGACCGCCATTTGTTTTGTGTGCAAACACGAAACAATTCGTAGCGGCGAACACGGTTTGCCGCTACAAACAATCCATAATTTTCATCACATCAAAACATTTTAATAAAACAAATAGTTTCATCAATGCGGGCGTCCAATGAACGCCCCTACGGGTTTGCGGCATTTATAAAATTTGTTTTGGCATACAATTTCTGCCTTTACCTGCGGTCGCAAGGCTACCCCTACAAGTATACATTTACTTTCATATAAAGCAATATAAAGCAAAAATTGCATCAATGCCGTATTCGGGCATCTGATGCAATTCCTTTATCCGAGTATCTTCTCGAATAGATTGCGGTGGCACACCGCCGACCACAATTTTCTATTTTCAATTTTCCATTTTCAATTAAGCAAAAACAGCCGACTGCTTTGCAATCGACTGTTTAATAATCGGATTATATATCAATTACCATCTTGCGTCAAGTTCGGCTTTGGTAGCTCTTTTTTCTTTCTTGCGACATATCTTGAATATCTTGAAAGCTTTCTGTCACGAAGGAAGAATACAAAGCGATTGCGCCGAGGATAACTGCAACAAGCACAAACCAAAGACCTACATTTGCAGATCTCTGAACTGCGGCAACAAGAGTCGGTGTGCTTGCGGCATTTGACTTTGCAAGAGCCTTGTCGGCAGACTTTACGGACTGAACGGCAACGCTTGATGCTGTGTCCGAGTAGTTCTGATTCTTTTCATTTGAAAGTATGAACTGCGACGCACCTGTTGAAGAAGGCATCTCAATCGGAGCGGCTGAAACCGCCGGAGAAACCTCACCGCTTACAACCTCTGTTTTGGGATTTGCAACTGCGTTGTCGCTGAACAGTGCGTTGTATGTTTTCTCATCAACAATACCTGTTGAATCGAGTGAATTCTGATTCTGGAAATTTGCAACTGCCTGCGCTGTATATTCACCGTAGTAGCCTGTTGCATCCATTGCAAAGTAGCCGAGCTTTATAAGCTGCTGCTGAATTGCAGTTACTTCATCGTTTTCGTCACCGTTCTGATACTGAACTGCCTCTGTTACAGGCTCTGTTGTTGCCTCTGTGGGAGCAGTTGTTTCTTCTTTGGGCTTGTCCTCAGTCTTTGTTGTTGTATCGGCTTTTGGAGCTTCGGGAGCATTCTCCGAATAAAGTGTATTTCTCGAATCGCCTGCAATACCGTCAACTGTAAGACCTGCGGCTTTCTGGAATGCCTTATAAGCCTCTTCTGTTGCGTCACCGAAGTAACCATCAACTGCACCGTCATAATAGCCAAGGTCAGCAAGTCTTTGCTGAATCTTCTTTACCTCAGCACCCGATGAACCATTCTTGTAAACACTCGGTGTGTTGCTTGAAGATGATGAGCTGCCCGATGAACTTGAAGAACCTGATGAGCCTGATGAGCCTGAACCCGACGAACTGCTTGAAGAAGTGTTTGAAGGAGTCTTGCTCGATCTGCCCTGTGAATCAAAGTAATATGTAGTACCGTCAATTGTTCTTGAAGTATTTACAATGTACTCGCCGTTTTCGTAGTAGTAGTAGTTGCCGTTAAAGCTTTCCCAACCGTTTGTTACATATGAAACTGCGGCAAGCTTGAACCAGTATGTCCAATTGTTATAACCGCCGATTGCCTCATAGCAAACACCGTATTCATCACCTCTTGCGTCAACCTCCATACCGTTGCCGACATAGACACCGACATGACCGGGACGCCAAAGTCCAAGACCGTGAACATTAGGAATGCCTGCGCTTACCGAACCTGTTTCGGTAGCTGTTTCAAGCTG
>ENA-OQCP01000092-OQCP01000092.1-human-gut-metagenome-genome-assembly--contig:-NODE-92-length-33417-cov-2.112947_pt1 | contig 33417 bp, 62 predicted proteins | sample MGYA00242760_ERZ504583 | MGnify/ENA primary metagenome ERZ504583 (study PRJEB26092, sample SAMD00036308) | human gut metagenome | host: Homo sapiens | study: EMG produced TPA metagenomics assembly of...
GCCAGATCGGCGCTGTACCGGGGCCAGCGGCGAGGAGTGCTGGTAGTGGATGGCTGCGGCACACGCGTGGAAGCACCCAGTCGATCTCGCCAGATAGATGTTCAGTTGCCGCGGCTATCCTTGGGCAGCTTAAGCTCGGCGGTGACATCGTTGGCCAGCTTGCCGAAAACGCCGATACGCTCCCCCTTGCAGAGGATATAGGCGGCGATGCCGGGATGCAGCCATGCAACATCGGCCGCACGCGCAACGGTCAGCTCGACACCGAATGCTGCGCCGAAGCTTTCGACCGCGCCCTTAACGGCAAAGAAGTCCTCCTCGCTGCCCCATGCGGCAAAGCCAAGATGCAGGCGCTCCTCCGGCAGCTCGGTGATGGGCTGCTGCTTCGGAATGTAGATGTTGGACATCTCGAAAAGGCGGCCCTCGGCATTGCCCTTGCGCAGGTTGTCAACGACCACATTCAGCAGGGACGGTGCCAGCAGCGGGCGCATGATGGTCAGATGAGAGGAGATCGGGTTCAAAATGCGGATGACATTGCGCTCGGGGGCATCAGCGGCAATGTGTAGCATATCCAGATCTGCATCAGCGTAGAAGGCCAGTGTTTCTGCCTCATAGAAGCCCTGCGCACACATGGTACGCTTGGCCTTGGCCTGTGCCTTCTGCTCCGCCGTCAGACCGCCGGTGGTGACAGTGGCAGCCTTCAGGAAGGTAGGCACGATATGCTCATAGCCGTACTCGCGGATGACCTCCTCGGCAAGGTCGGGCTCGCCGACCTCGATGTCCTCGCGCCAGCGGGGCGCAACGACCTGCATCATGTCGCCGTCCGCCGCAAGCTTGACCTCAAACTGCAGGCGGTTCAGAATGTCGAGAATGGCGTCAGTCGGAACGGTGATGCCCAAAATCGCGTTGATGCCGCTGACCTTGGCAGTGAAATGCTTACCCTCACGCGGGGCACCGGCCGAGCAGTCGAAATGGGTGGCGGTGACCTCGCCGCAGCCCAGCTCCTGAATCAGATGCAGGGCGCGGGCCATGCCCAGCTCGGTTGTATACTCCGAGATGCCCTTTTCGTAGTGGCTGGAGGCATCGGTGCTCTGGCCCAGGCCGCGGGCAGTCTTGCGGATGTTGTCGCGGGCGAACTTGGCGCTCTCAAACAGCAGCTGGGTCGTGGTGCTCTTGATCTCGCTGTTCAGCCCGCCCATGACGCCGGCCAGCGCGACCGGCTTGGAGCCGTCGCAGATGACGAGGTTGTTGGGCGTCAGGGTGAACTCCTTCTCATCGAGCGTTGTGATCTTCTCGCCGTCCTTGGCGCGGCGGACGAGGATCTGGCAGCTATCCAGCGTGTCCATGTCAAAGGCGTGCATCGGCTGGCCGATCTCCAGCATGACATAGTTGGTAATATCGACTACATTGTCGATGCTGCGCAGGCCGCACAGGGCCAGCTGACGGCGCATCCAGCGCGGGGACTCGCCCGGTGTGATGTTGCGTACATAGTGGCCGATATAGCGCGGGCAGAGATCCTCCGCCTCAACGCGGATGGAGAGGCGCGGCTCGGTGTAATCGCTGACGGTGTAGTCGGTGGCGGGCATTTTGAGAGGCTTTTTCAGCACGGCTGCAACCTCGCGGGCAATGCCCAGCACGCTCTGGCAGTCGGCGCGGTTGGCGGTGATGGAGATGTCAAAGATATAATCGTTGAGTCCCACGACCTCCTGAATCGGCGTGCCGGGAACGGTGTCCTTCGGCAGGTCGAGCAGACCGTAGACCTCAGAGCCGGGATAAAGATCATCGTTCAGCCCAGTTCCTCGCCGCTGCAGAGCATGCCGTTGGACTCAATGCCCATCAGGGGCTTGGCCTTGATGGTGATGCCGCCGGGCAGCGTGGAGCCGTCCAGCGCGGCGGCGGTGTGCATACCGGCATAGACATTGGCTGCGCCGGTAGAGATCTGGATGTCGTGGCCATAGTCACCGCAGTCCACCTTGCAGATGTGCAGATGCGTTCCCTCCTGCGGGACGCACTCTGTCACAACACCGACAACGACCTTGGAGATCTCACCGCCGAGGTCGATCAGCTCCTCGACCTCAAAGCCGCAGCCGAAGAGTTTATCCTCCAGCTCCTGCGCGGTGACATCAATGTCAACATATTGCTTTAACCAGCTGAATGGTACTTTCATACTCTGTACTCCTCCCCTGTCAATCCTCGAACTGCTTCAAGAAGCGCAGATCGTTTTCAAACATCAGACCGATGTTGTTGATGCCGTATTTCAGCATGGCGATACGCTCGATACCGATGCCAAAGGCAAAGCCGGAGTAGACATTGGGGTCGATGCCGCAGTTTTCCAGCACGCTGTGATGCACAACACCGGCGCCCAGGACCTCGATCCAGCCGGTATGCTTGCAGAGCGGGCAGCCCTTGCCGCCGCACTCAAAGCAGGAAACATCGACCTCAACGCTTGGCTCGGTAAACGGGAAGTAGGACGGGCGCAGACGGGTCTTGACCTCGGCACCGAACAGGGCCTGCACGAACTTATCCAGCATGCCCTGCAGGTCGCAGAGGGTGATGCCCTTGTCAACGACCAGACCTTCCATCTGGTGGAACATCGGGGAGTGGGTCGCGTCCGAGTCGGAGCGGAACACACGGCCGGGTACCAGCACCTTGATAGGGGGCTTTTCACGATCCATTACACGGATCTGGCCGCCGCTGGTCTGGGTGCGCAGCACAATGTCATCCGCGACATAGAAGGTATCCTGCATATCGCGGGCGGGATGGTTCTTCGGCACATTCAGGCGGGTGAAGTTGTGGTCATCGTCCTCGATCTCGGGGCCTTCATAAATTTCAAAGCCCATGCCGGAGAATACATCAATGATCTCGTTCTTGACGAGGGTGATGGGGTGCAGGTTGCCGGTCGTGCGGATCTTGGCAGGCATCGTAATGTCCACCGTCTCGGCAGCGTTGCGGGCAGCCAGCGCCGCCTTCTCGACCTGCTCAGACAGGGTCTGGTACTGAGCCTCGACCCACTGCTTGAATTCATTGATGGTCTTGCCGACGGCGGGGCGATCCTCCTTGGGGACATCGCGCAGGCTCTTGGTCAGGCCTGCGACCTCGCCGTTTTTGCTCAGGTATTTCTGCCAGAAGTCAGAAAGCTGGGCTTTGTCAGTGACGGCTGCGCCGGCCTGCTCAATAGCGGCGCGCAGCTCCTTGATTTTTTCTTCCATAGTACACCTCTGCTTGGCTTTTGGGCCGGAGCCAAATAAAAGGCCCCGTCCTGTGTGAAATCAGGGACGAAGCCTTGTAAATACAATTCTCCGCGGTACCACCCGTGTTCCGTATTATGCAATACGGCACTCTTTGCTGCGGGTAACGGTGCAGGGCCGTTGCGCACTACCGGGCCGTTGGGCCTTTCCCGCGCACCACTCGGGAGGGAACTTCCGCGCATAGTCCCTGCAGGCAGCTTACAGCCGGTGACCGCCCTCTCTTACCCAAGGCGCATTGCGCGTACTTACTCCGTCATTGTGTTTTGCGAATACTTGTTTAGTATAGCGCGAATTTGCGGCCTGTCAAGCCTGCGGCATGGGATACTTCTGCTTATCCTCCACGCTGATGGCCTTGCCAAGCTGCACCTCGATCACCTTCAGCTCGGTATCAGCCAGGATCGTGTGCTTGCAGCCGGCTTTCATCGTCAGGATATCCCTCCTTGACGGGCTGTGCCCTGCCGTCCAGAATTGCGCGGCCGGTGCCCGAGATAACGGTCCAGACCTCATCGCGGTTCTCGTGGCTGTGGTAGTTCATGCCGTGACCGGCGTTCAGCGTGATCTTGATGGTCAGGCTTTCATCCTCGACATCCAGCACACGGAAGGAGCCCCACGACTTTCAGCAAACATGATCTGCTGGTGGATGCTGTCCACATAGGGCTTGATATAGCTGGACTGCTCCTTATCGGAGACAAGGATGCCTCCGGGCTGGCAGAGACAACAACATCCTTCAGTCCCATGCAAAGCACCGGTACATCCAGTTCATTGAGAACATGCACATTCTCACAAGTCTCATTCAGCATGGCCTTGCCGATGCTCGGCTCCTGCATGGCTTCGGTCAGGGTGTTCCAGGTGCCCATATCCTTCCACTGGCCTGCAAAGCGCATGACCTGAATCTTCGATTCATTCTCAACGACCGCATAATCGAAGCTGATCTTCTTCAGCGTCTCATATTTACGGAAAAGGTCCTGATAATCGGTAAAGTCGATCAGTTCATGTGCTTTGTCCAGCACATAACGCAGTTTGTAGGCAAATACGCCGCCGTTCCAAAGCGCCCCCTGCGCAATGTACTTTCCGCTGTGGCGGCATCGGGCTTTTCCTTAAAGGTCTTGACCGGGCTGACAGCATCGGCGCTCTCCGGGATGATGTAGCCGTACTTTTCGCTGGGATAGGTCGGCTCAATGCCCATGAGCGAGAGGTTGGCGCTGCCCTTTTCCGCAAGATCGGAGAGATCCTTTAACGCGGCAAAATAGTCGTTGTTGACATACGGATCCACCGGGCAGACGACCACAGCCTCATCGAGCCCACGCCCTTTACATCGTGCAGAAAGGCCGTGGCCAGTGCGATTGCCGGGAAGGTATCGCGGCGGCAGGGCTCAACGCAGACGCCGACCGAATTGCCAAGCTGGTTGTGGATGGACGACACCTGCGTCTTGCTGGTGGCGATCGTCACGCTGGCATCAGCATCCACCTCTTTGATCTGGCGGTAGACGCGCTGGACCATCGACTCGTAGCCGTCATCGGTCTTGAAGATCTTGATGAACTGCTTAGAACGGATATCGTTCGACAGCGGCCACAGCGCTTGCCGGAGCCGCCGGACAGCAGAATGATATTCATAGCATTTCCTTTCAGCGCTCGGCGCGCATCGGGTTGTGTAGGAAGTCCTCATAGGACAGGCGCAGGCCGTCCTCCAATTCGGTCTTGTAGGTCCAGCCGAGATTCGTAGCCTTGGAGACATCCAGCAGCTTGCGGGGCGTGCCGTTGGGCTTGGAGGTATCCCACTTGATCTCGCCGGTATAGCCCACGACCTTGGCAACCAGCTCGGTCAGCTCCTTGATGGTCAGTTCCTTGCCGGTGCCGGCGTTGACCGTCTCGTTACCGGAGTAGTTGTTCATCAGGAAAACGCAGAGGTTGGCCAGATCGTCCACATACAGGAACTCGCGCAGCGGAGAGCCATCGCCCCAGCAGGTAACACTCTCCACACCGTTGACCTTGGCCTCATGGAAGCGGCGGATCAGCGCCGGGACACATGGCTGTGGGTCGGGTGATAGTTGTCGTTAGGGCCGTACAGGTTCGTGGGCATGACCGAGATATAGTCGGTGCCGTACTGGCGGTTCAGGAACTCGCAGTATTTCAGGCCGCTGATTTTGGCGAGGGCGTAGGCCTCGTTGGTCTTTTCCAGCTCGCTGGTCAGCAGGCAGCTTTCCTTCATCGGCTGGGCGCATACGGGGATAAATGCAGGAGGAGCCGAGGAATTCCAGCTTTTTGCAGCCGTTCTGCCATGCGGAGTGGATGACATTCATCTCCAGCGTCATATTAAACCACATAAAGTCAGCCAGTGCCTCCTGATTGGCAACGATACCGCCGACCTTGGCGGCTGCCAGAAAGACATACTCGGGCTTTTCCTCTGCAAAAAAGCGCTCGACATCCTCCTGACGGCAGAGGTCCAACTCCTTATGTGTGCGGGTGATGATATTGGTGTAGCCCTGACGCTGCAGCTCGCGCACGATGGCGCTGCCCACCATGCCGCGATGGCCGGCGACATAAATTTTAGCATTCTTTTCCATCATGATTGTTACCTTCTTTTGATGCTTTTGATGAAATTATTTGATAACGCCCTTCTCGAGATATTCAGCCAGATTGGTCTTGATATGCTCCTCGGCGCGCTCTACGGCGACCTTCTTCATATCATGATCGACCATGATCTTGACAAGCTCTGCAAAGGTGGTCTTGGTGGGGTTCCAGCCCAGCTCGCGCTTGGCCTTGCTGGGGTCACCCCACAGGTTGACAACATCAGTGGGGCGGTAGAAATCGGGGCTGACCTCGATGACGACCTTGCCCGTAGCCTTGTCGATGCCCTTTTCGTTCATGCCCTCGCCCACAAATTCCAGCTCGATGCCGACATTGTGGAAGGCCAGCTCGCAGAACTCGCGCACGGAGTGCTGCTCGCCGGTGGCGATCACAAAATCCTCGGGGGTCTTGTTCTGCAAAATCAGCCACATGCACTCGACATAATCCTTGGCATAGCCCCAGTCGCGCAGGCTGGACAGATTGCCGAGATAGAGCTTGTCCTGCTTGCCCTGCGCAATGCGGGCAGCAGCCAGCGTGATCTTGCGGGTGACGAAGGTCTCGCCGCGGCGCTCAGACTCGTGGTTAAAGAGGATACCGGAGCAGCAGAACATGTTGTAAGCCTCGCGGTATTCCTTGACGATCCAGAAGCCGTACTGCTTGGCAACAGCGTAGGGGCTGTAGGGATGGAACGGGGTGTTCTCGTTCTGGGGGACCTCCTCGACCTTGCCGTACAGCTCGGAGGTGGAGCCTGATAGATGCGGCAGGTGTCCTTCAGGCCGCAGAGGCGCACAGCCTCCAGCACGCGCAGTACGCCGGTGGCATCGACATCGGCCGTGAACTCCGGCACATCGAAGCTGACCTGCACATGGCTCTGGGCGGCCAGATTGTAGATCTCATCAGGCGCACGGTGCTGACGACCGAGAGGATGCTCATCGAATCGCTCAGATCGCCGTAGTGCAGGTGGAAGTTGGGGTGACCCTCCAGATGGGCGATGCGCTCACGGTAATCAACGGAGGAGCGGCGGATAACGCCGTGGACATCGTAGCCCTTCTCAAGCAAAAACTCTGCCAGATAGCTGCCGTCCTGACCGGTAACACCGGTGATCAGTGCTTTTTTCATAATGCGGTTTCCCTTTCATCTGTATCTTGCGCGGTGATTTTGCGCGTAGTTCTCTGTATGTTTGTTATTCTACCGCATTATTTTTCTTTTTTGCAGGGCGAATCTTGCAAAAGACTAGCATTATATTGACTTTTTTGGTATACTGGGTTTGCAGTGCTGAGAGGCTAAGATGTCGGGGCGGGCATTGCTTACCCACACAAAACAAGGAAGGTACAGTTATGGAAGCACCGTTATTTGACGGCAAGCTGGTGCATTCCCAGCGCATTATTTATACACCCTCCCCCTTTGCACGGTCGAATCTTGTGCATTTGCAGGAGGTTGGCCGGCTGCAGGCGCGCAGCCCCCATGCCAGCACCCGCAAGGGGCTGGCCTCCTACCTGTTCTTCATGGTGGAGAGCGGCAGCGGCACCTTGGAATATGATGGCACCACTCGCGCTGCGCGCCGGGGACTGCGCATTCTTGACTGCCGCAAGCCGTACCGCCATTATACGGGCGAGGACCTGTGGCAGCTGCGCTGGGTGCATTTTTACGGCCCGAACATGGGGGCTATCTACAAAAAGTACGAGGAGCGCGGCGGTCAGCCAAGCTTCCGCGCCGAGAATGCAGCCGCCTATGCCGCGCTGCTGGAAACCCTGTATACGCTGGCAGATTCCGACAATTATGTGCGCGACATGCAGATATGCGAAAAGCTGCTGGCCCTGCTGACCCTGCTGATGCAGGAAAGCTGGCACCCCGAGGCCGTGCGCGCAGGAGGTGCAAAACGGCAGAATCTGCAGGAGATCAAGGACTATCTTGACGCCCACTATGGAGAAAAGATCACGCTGGACGCTTTGGCGGAGCAGTTTTACATCAACAAATTCTACCTGACCCGCGTTTTTAAGGAGCAGTTCGGTCAGACGGTCACAGGTTACCTGATGCAGCTGCGCATCACACAGGCAAAGCGCCTGTTGCGATTCAGCGATAAAAATATTGAGACCATTGCGCAGGAATGCGGCATGAGCGATGCCAATTACTTTTCACGCATCTTCAAAAAGGTGGAGGCACAACACCGGGTCAGTACCGGCGGCAATGGTAAGCAAAGCGCAGGAGCCATGCTTGGGCGGCATGCTCCTGCGTTGTTTCATTGCGTTATTTTTTCAAGGTGATCCATGCTGACCCAGCCGTGCCACCTGCCGTAAAGAGTCAGCATCCAGCAACCATCCTCGCTGCGGCCCAACTCCTGCAGGGCAGTGTATTCCGGCACAAGGCTGATTTTTTCGTAGCTTGTGTCCGGCCCTACACGCAGCCGCAGGCTCCGGCTGCGGTGACCCGCCAAAAGGCGTCTGTTGCCTTTAGCTCCTTCGGACCAACCTGAAAGCGCATTTTGGCATCCTGCCAATGCTCCGGCACGCCGGGCAGCGTTCTGCTTTGCCAGTGTCCGTCCCGCTGCAGCCAGAGGATATGGCCATTCCAAGCGGCACCTGCATAATCGCAGGGGATGTACTCCTTCCCGGCGGCGTCCAGCACACCCCATTTCCCGTCACGGCAGATGGCAGCATACCCATTCAGCAGGGGCGAGGCATACTTTGGCGTGTAATCCTCATAAAAATCCAGGCCGCCGTAGACTGCGTCATACACGGCTTGTGTTACCTGATTTCCCTTCCGGTCAAGGTAGGCCCATTTGTCACCGATTTTCACCGGGGCCAGGGGTTGGTCATAAAAGCAGCCTGCGGACGCATAGGTAATGCCGTTCAGAAGGTCTCCTTCAGATTGGCAAAAACAATTCCGCCGCCCTCGGCTGTCGTATAATAGTCCGGGTCACCGTTTCCGGATGTCCACACACTCCGCACACAGCAGATAATCCCCATACAGAGCATCGCCATCGTTCAGTTCGGCAGCACCGCCCATCATGCCGGCGCTTTTGCATACGCGGCCGGTGTTGATGTCATAGGTCCATGTATAACTCTGCCCGTCATGCTCACCGGTGCAGAGTGTACCGGCATTTTCTGCGGCGAGCGCCGCCTCAATAGCCTGTTGCGCTCCGCATCATCATCGGGGCCGAGGTGCTGAGAAAATGCCAGCGCAGACAGCCGTTGGCGCAGCGTTCGATCGGCCGGTCGGAGATACAGGGCAGCAGGACGGTGCCGTCACTTTCATCAGGCCCCATTTTCCGTCCATACACATCGTATAATAGCCGTCTGTGGCAAGCCCGTCCTGCGCCAGCAGCTGGCCGCTTCGGGTATCCTGCTGCTGCAGCTGGATGGCCGTATATTCACTGGCTGCGGTTTCATCTGTTTGGTCGGGCTGGCTGGTCGGGGCAGTTTCCGGTGTCTGGGCGGGCGTTGTCGTCGGCGCAGGTGTGCCGATCACATCAGCGGCCGTGACGCGCAGCCTGCCAGCAGCAGTATTACAGCGGCGCAAAGGATCCGTTTCATAGGCACCCCCTGTGTATAGGATCATTCCCGGGCGTTTTTCAGCTCCTCCTCAATACGGTCAAACCGCTCCAGAAAGGAATGCTCCTCTCCCTCGGTCTTGTAGCCGGGCATCGTGTCCAGCGCAACAGCGTGGATGCTGCGGAAGATGCTGTTCTCAATATTCGGATTGTCACGCATCAGGCGGCGCAGCAGGACCTTGATTTCCTGCCGCTTGGAGCCGCCGCCCCCATTGTCGCAGATGGTGCATGCTCGGTAAAGCGGCAGGCGCACTGGATAAATTCAAGGTCATTGTACCGCCGCCATGCGATGATGTCTCCTCACGGATGCAGTAGAGCGGTCGGATCAGCGTCATACCCGGGAAATTTGTGCTGTGCAGCTTGGGCGGCATGGCCTGCAGCTGCGAGCCGTAGAACATGCTCATGACGGTTGTCTCGATAACATCATTGAAATGATGGCCGAGCGCGATTTTGTTGCAGCCAAGCTGCTGCGCTTTTTTATACAGATGGCCACGGCGCATCCGGCACAAAGGTAGCAGGGGGATTTATCGCTGTTGTTCGCCACATCAAAGATATTTGTTTCAAACACCGTGATGGGAATATGCAGCAGTGCGGCGTTGCTCTCGATCTTTTGGCGGTTGATTTCGTTATAGCCGGGGTCCATGACGAGATAGACCAGTTCAAACGGAACCTCGCTGTGGCGCTGCAGCTCCTGCAAAAGCTTGGCCATGACCATAGAATCCTTACCGCCGGAAATACAGACGGCGATCTTGTCCCCCGCCTGAATCAGCTCATACCGCTTTACGGCCACGATAAAGGGTGTCCACAACTGCTTGCGAAATTTTTTTGATGATGCTGCGCTCGATTTTTTGATATGCTTCTAATTGGCGTTCCAACGGTCAATTCTCCTTGTTTGTCAGGGTTTTGTAGCAGGTATCGAAGGCCTGCAGGAAACCTTCGATTTCTTCCTCGGTCGTCAGGTGGCTTATACTGATGCGCCAGCTGGACAGCGCATTGCGGCGGTCACGGCTGACGGCAAACACGGCCTTGGACGGCATCCCGTCCGAGGAACAGGCAGATTTGACCGAAACACAGACCCCCTGCTCGCTGAGAGCCTGCTGGAACCGCGTCCCCTTGATGCCAGTGACGCTGACATTGATGATGTGCGGCACTGCAGTTTCGGGGCTGTTGATGCGCACAAGGCTGTAGCGCCGCAGCGCTGCCACAAGGCGGTCATGCAGCAAGCGGACCTGCGCAGTGCGCGCCGCCTGTGCATCCAGCGCCAAGGTCAACGCCGCATCCAGACTGACCGCCAGCCCGAGCGTTGGTGTGCCGCTGCGGTAGATCGTAGTGCTGGCCCCGCCGGAGATCTGCGGTGTGATCACCAGCCGCGCCGCTTATACAGCGCACCGATGCCGTTGAGGCCGTAAAATTTATGGGCCGTAAAGCTCATGGTGTCCACGCCGTCCAGCCAGAGGTCCGTTTTGCCAACGGCCTGTGTTGCGTCCACATGCAGGCGCAGCCGGGGTACGCTTTGACGAACTCTGCAATTTCTCGAATGGGCTGCACGGTGCCCAACTCACTGTCCACGGCGCAGACTGCTACCAGAACTGTATCATCGCGCAGCAGCTCCCGCAGCTGGTCAAGGTCTACTCTGCCGTCACGGCCGATGCGCAGCAGGTCGATCTCGTATCCCTGCTGCTGCAGGACGGATAAGGACGCCCCCACAGAGGAATGCTCCAGCTCGGTGGAGATGATGTGCTTACCGATATGCCGTGCGGCCTGTGCAATGCCCTTGACAGCAAGGTTGTTGGCCTCGCTTGCGCCGGAGGTGTAGATGATCTCAGCCGGCTGCACGCCGAGGCGCTGCGCAATAGAGCTCGTCACACGGTCCATCTCAGCCCGGGCCTGCTGCCCGACGATATGGGTGGAGTTGGGGTTGGCAATGTAGCGTTGCTCCGCCGCGATAAAGGCGTTCAAAACGACCGGGTCTGCCGGGGTGTTGGCGGTATAATCAAGGTAGATCATGGCGTGTGCCTCTTTTACAGTAGTATACCGGAATAGTATACCGCAGTTTCCTACTTTGTCAATAGGAATTGACACCACGCAAAACCCCTGCCAAGCAGGGGGCCATGTGTCAAAAAATCACATGCTTGGCCTATTTCATATGTAGGGGCGACCATTGGTCGCCGCCAACTTAGCGCAGCAACGCATTTTCCGGGAATTTTTACAGACAAACGGGCACGGGCGAGCAATGCTCGCCCCTACAAGAATTTTTTGACAGCCTTCCCCTGCCCAAGGAAGGGGAAATCATCAGTTCGGCTCAGCAATCGTGACGGACTGCTTGTCAAAATAGGGCGTCAGGCCCCACATGTCCGGCCCGGGCGCCACATCGGTGTAGAACAGGAGCCAAGGGCGTTCCTCGCCGTTCAGCGGGCGGATCGTTACATCCCGCTGGGCGGCATCGGTCAGAACCGCCTCCCGCGCATCCAGTGCCGCGGCGTAGCGTGCGGCCTGTCCGTCTGCCAGCTCATAGGCGGCCTCCAAGCTGGTGGCAAAGTAGTTGTCCTGCCCCTCCTTAACGGTGTGGCTACCGATGCAGGCCATGCAAACCAGCAGAACGGCAGTCGCCTGCGGCAGGTGCCGGGCATGGCGTTTACAAAACTGCTCTGCACCATGCAGGGAGAGACCGCGCACACGCTCAAGCCAGCCGAGCAGAAGAAACTCTGTAGCAGCCAGCCCCAGCACAAAGGTCATCCAGACGACATTCAAAAGCCGCCCCGCGCCGATGCCGCCCATTGTGTAGGACGGCAGGAAAATCATACCCCACATCAGCACAAAGGTGGCTGCCGCGCCAAAAAACGGGTGGCGGAACACACGGTCCGGCAGAGCGGCACTGCGGGCAAGGTGAAGCAGCGGCAGGGCCAGCAGCGCCAGCAGGCAGAGCAACGGTACATCCAGCCAGCGGATCCACTCCATCGCGGCAAGGATAAAGCTTTTGATCACAGCCTCGGCAAAGCCTGCGCCGGAAAAGCCTGCTGTGCGCACCCGCGTGCCGGGGGCCAGCACATTAAGCAACAGCCCAAGGACTGCCGCCGCAAAGGCGGGCAGCTGCCAGAAGTTACGCCGCCGTGCGCAGAGCACTGCCGCAAGCAGCAGCAAAAGAAGATTCAAAAGCCCGGCCACCTGATGGCCGCCGCCGATGACCAGACTGCACAAACAGCCTGCGGCTGCGTACAGCACCCTGCGCCGCAGCGTAAGCTGCGCAGCAAAGCAGAGCGCAAAGGCAAGGCCCGCGTTCAGCACCGCAAGCGAGAAATACGGCAGGTAGTTCATTGCGCCGTTGAACCAGTACAGCCCCTCGACCGGGGCGGGCATTCCCTCGATAAAAGCAAAGGTCAGCAGCAGCGCCAGCGCCCAGGGCAGCCGTTTTTGCGCCGCAGATAAGCGCAGCACTACACAGCGCGCCAGCCCGTACAGGCAGAAAAAGAGCGGCAGCAACACACAGAGCAGTGTGACGCCGTAAACCCGGTTGCCGAAGATAGCAGGCTGAAACGCAGCGTAAAGCCGGAGACATACAGCCCCTGCCAGTTTTGATAGTAGTAGACATTGGTGTCCCACGCGGCCTTGAGCAGCCGCGGCAGGTCGAAGCCGTACTGCTGTATGACCGCATGGGTGCGGGCCGCGTAGATATAATCATCCGCCGAGGGGCGGGCGAAGACGGCCAGTGCAAACACCGGCACCAGCAGCAGGCCAATCAACAGCGCAAAACGGCGCAGCAGCGTTTTTGCGCGGCTGCATCGTGCCAGAAATCCATATACAAATCCTTACTTCTTGTCATCCAGCGTCATCTGCAGGAAGTAGACCCACTGCTTCTCCCACCAATACCAGTCGTGGGACACATCCTCGCCCCAGATATCAACGATGGGATGGATGCCCTTGCTCTCGAGAATGGCCTGCAGCTCTCGGGTGGAGGCCAGCAGGTCGCCCTCCCAGGCACCCTGACCGCAGCACATAATGAACTTATCGGCCTTTTCAAACAGCTTCATGTAAGGGTGGGTCGTGGGGAAATTGCGCATGTAATCGCAGGGGGAATTGCGGTAGACAAGATCGTCCATATACCCGCCGAAGAACATGCCGGAGGAATACAGGCCGCTGAGTGCGATCGTACCGTTGAAGATGTCCGGGCGGCGCAGGAAGAAGTTGACGGCGTGGCCGCCGCCCATGCTGGCACCGCCGGTCAGGATCTTGCCGGTGTGGTCGTCGCCCTGCTCACGGTTGATCTCAAGCAGGCGGGGCACAAATTCCTCGCAGATATAATTGTACCAGCGCTCCTGCATCTCGATACGCGGGCGCTCGGGGCCGTTGTTGTCCCAGCTCTCGGGGTCGATGCTGTCCACTGTGAAGATCTGCAGCCGGCCGTCATCCACCAGCGGCAGCGGCGTTGCACATGTTGCGGTCCTCCCAGTCAAAGAAGCGGCCGCTCTGGCACGGGAAAATCACGATGGGACGTCCGGCGTGGCCGTAGACCTTGAACTCCATAAATCGGTTCAGAAAACGGCTGTACTCTTTGTAATAGCGGATCTGCATGGCAGTCCCCTCCTATTTGTAAAAGAATTTCTTATTCAGATCCAGCAGACCGACCATTGCATGCATCGGCCCGGAGGATGAGGTTTTGAATACCCAGTAATAAAGCAGCGCCAGTGCCTCCCGCATATAGCAGGGCAGCACACTGCGCAGCGGTGTTGCAGCGGCAAGCTCAGACACATTGGTAAAGCCAGCCATTGCGGCATACTGCCCGGCGCGGTAGCAGTGGAATTCATTGGAAACATAGACAATGGGGGTCGTCTGTGAAAAGCCCCGCGACTGCAGCAGCGCCAGCGAAAAGGCGAAGTTTTCCTCCGTGGAGGTGGAGCGGTTCTCAGACAGGGCCCGCTCGGGCGGCAAGCCCTTTGCAATCAGATAGTCCCGCATGGCATCGCCTCAGGACCCACTCATCACGGCCCTGCCCGCCGCTGGTGACGACCAGCGTGTCGGGGTGGACAGCGGCGAACGCATAGGCTTTGTCAAGGCGGTATTGCAGCAGCTTGCTGGGCTTGTCCCTGTGCAGACCCGCCCCCAGCACGATCACGACCTGCTCGTTCCCTGTAGGCGGGTGAAGATACCCACTGACAGCAACAAAGGCAATAACAGCCAGATAAAGGCAGACCAAGACCGCCAGCACCCCAAAAACCACGCGCCCGATACCGGCAGAAAACCACGCATTGACGGGTCTGCGAAAGACAGCGTAGCCGGTAACGCAGCCGGTGAGCAGCCAAACCATAAGGTTGCCCATGTTGAAGTTGGAAAGGAACACCAGCGAGAGGGAGTAAACCACCAGCACCGCCGCCAGCAGGTAAAGAAGCAGTACGCCCACGTTACTTCGCAATTTCATCATAGACGCCGCAGCCCGCCGGGCAGTACGCAACGCCCAGCGCCTTGCAGACCGTGTCGGCGATGGTCGCAAAGCTGTAGCGTGTATGCAGGTTCACACCGGGACGGATCTCATCGCCATACACAAGGAACGGCACATGCTCACGGGTGTGGTCGGTGGTCTTGGTGTAGCTGGGGTCGCAGCCATGGTCAGCGGTGACCATAAGCACATCGCCGGGGCGCATTTTGTCCATAAAGGTCGGCAGCCAGTCATTGAACTCCGCAGCGGCAGCGGCATAGCCGGCAATGTCACGGCGGTGGCCATACAGCATGTCAAAGTCAACGAGGTTGACGAAGGCAAGGCCCTCAAAATCGCGGTCGGCCAGCTCCAGCGTCACCTGAAGTCCCTCGGTATTGCCGGAGGTGCGGATGGTTTCCCCGATGCCCTTGCCTGCAAAAATGTCGTGGATTTTACCCACACCGATGGTCTGCTTTCCGGCAGCGAGGATAGCGTCCAGCATTGTATCGCGCGGCGGCACCAGACTGTAGTCATGGCGGCGCGGCGTGCGGGTAAAGTTGGCGGCGCAGTCCCCTACAAACGGTCGGGCAATGACACGGCCGACGCCGTACTTCCCGGTGAGCAGCTCCCGCGCCTCGGCACAGATCTCATAGAGCTTTTCCACAGGGACAAGGGCTTCGTTCGCAGCGATCTGGAACACGCTGTCGGCGGAGGTGTAAACGATGAGCGCCCCGGTCCGGAGATGCTCCTCGCCGTAGTCGCGGATGACATCGGTGCCGGAATAGGGCTTGTTGCAGAGAACCTGATACCCGGTTTTGGCCGTGAATGCATCAAGCAATTCCTGCGGGAAGCCGTCCGGGAAGGTGGGCATCGGCTCAGCGCTGAGCAGACCCGCGATCTCCCAATGGCCGATGGTCGTATCCTTGCCGGCACTTGCCTCGCGCAGGCGGCAAAGCTGGCAATGGGCGCTGTCTCCGGCTTGCCGCAGGTCACACCGTCCAGATTGAAAAGCCAAGCTTTGCCAGATTTTCTCCCCTGAAATTGGGATGACCGGCGATAGCGGCCAGTGTGTTTGTACCGGCATCGCCGAACTGCGGCGCATCCGGCTCTGCGCCAACGCCAAAGCTGTCCAGCACGATCAAAAATACGCGTTTTGCCATAATCTTTCTCCTGTGTAGGTTGGTATACAGTTATTATTATTGCTATTATACCGTAAAGCTGCCAAAAAGTAAACACGAAATGCAGACCGCGCCCTCTATAAAAGAGCAATAAATGTATGGTAAAATTTTTGTCCGCAACTTTTTCCCTCTTGTTTCCCCGGCTGACTTGTAGTATAATACCGCTAAGGTTTGCCAAAGTATATAAATATGTGGAATGTTTATGGAGGATATGTTTTATGCGCAAAACGAAAATTGTCTGCACGATGGGTCCGTCTACCGATAAGCCGGGGATCCTGCGTCAGCTGATGGAAAATGGCATGAATGTTGCCCGTTTCAACTTTTCCCACGGCGACTATGAGGAGCATAAGGCCGCTTTGACAAGGTGCGTGCACTGTCCAAGGAGCTGGATCTGCCATTGCCTGTATGCTGGACACCAAGGGTCCCGAGATTCGTCTGGGTGAGTTCAAGAACGGTGTGGAGAAGCTGACCACCGGCCAGAAGTTCACCCTGACCTCCCGCAATGTCGAGGGCACCAACGAGATCTGCTCCGTCACCTACAAGGACCTGCCCCACGACGTCAAGCCCGGCGCCGCATCATGCTGGATGACGGCCTGATCGAGCTGCGCATTGATGAAGTCGGCGATACCGATATTGCCTGCACCGTCTGCAATGACGGCACCATCAAGACCAAGAAGGCGTCAACGTTCCGGCGTGCATCTGTCCATGCCGTATATGAGCCAGCGCGACACGAGCGATATTCTGTTTGGTGTCGAGCAGGGCTTTGACCTGATCTCCGCCAGCTTTGCCCGCAACGCGCAGGACATTATGGACATCCGCCACATTCTGGACGAGCACAACTCCAAGATCCGCATCATCGCGAAGATCGAGAATCAGGAGGGCATCGACAACATCGACGAGATTCTGACCGTGGCCGACGGCATCATGGTTGCCCGCGGCGATATGGGCGTTGAGATCGACTTTGCGAGATCCCGGCCATCCAGAAGCACCTGATCGACCGCGCCATGAGCGCCGGTAAGATCTGCATTACCGCTACCCAGATGCTGGATTCCATGATTGTCAACCCCCGCCCGACCCGTGCCGAGATCACCGATGTTGCCAACGCTATCTATGACGCACCGGCGCTGTCATGCTCTCCGGCGAGACCGCCGCGGGCAAGTACCCCGTCGAGGCGCTGAAGGCCATGGCTACGATTGCCGAGACCACCGAGCAGACTCCAGCTTTGACAGTCTGGTCCATCACTCCCGCAGCGATTCCTCCCGCCTGAATGTCAGCGCTGCCGTTGGCCATGCCGCCTGCACCACCGCTACAGACATCGGCGCTTCCGCCATCATCACGCTTCCAAGAGCGGTGAGACCGCCCGCCTGCTGAGCCGTTTCCGTCCTGACACCCAGATCATTGCCTGCGTGCTGGACGATACGACCCGCCGTCAGCTCAATGTCTATCGCGGTGTCACCCCGCTGATGATGGATTACGCAACCTCCACCGATGAGCTCATCAGTATGTCGGTTGCGAAGGCCAAGAGCGCGGGCCTTGTGCAGGACGGCGACCTCGTCGTCGTCACCGCCGGTGTTCCCGTCGGCATCTCCGGCACCACCAACATGATTAAGGTCCATATGGTCGGCGATTCCCTGCTGGCCGGTGTCGGCATCGGCAACCACAACGCCAAGGGTGAGGTCTGCGTGTGCCGCAACGCCACCGAGGCTACCAAGAAGTTCAAACCCGGCCAGATTTTGGTCGTACCCTTCACCACCAACGACACGCTGCCTTTCATGCGTGAGGCTGCCGGTATCATCACCGAGGAGGCCGGTACGAACAGCCATTCCGCCATTGTCGGTCTGACGCTGGATAAGGCCGTTATCGTTGGTGCTACCAATGCCACCCGCACGCTGAAGGACGGTATGGTCATCTCGATGGACTGCTCGCGCGGTATTGTGCAGGCTATGGCGAAGTGAGGCTGTGAAATGGAACGCATTGCAAGCTTTTGTGTTGACCACACCACTCTGCTGCCGGGTATGTACCTCTCCCGCCGTGACGGTGCCGAGGGCGAGATCCTGACCTGGGATATCCGGATGAAGCAGCCCAACAAGCAGCTACCTCTCCCCGGCTGCCGCCCACACGCTGGAGCATCTGTTTGCCACCTACGCGCGCAATAGCAAATACAGCAAGGGCGTTGTCTATGTCGGCCCGATGGGCTGCCTGACCGGGTTTTATCTGGTCACCACCGGTCTGACCCCTGCCGAGGCGCTGGAGCTGACCCGCAGCGCCTTTGCATGGATGGCTGAATTTGAAGGAGAGATCCCCGGAGCGTCCGCTGTGGAATGCGGCAACTATCTGATGATGGATCCCATCGCAGCCCGCGCCGAGGCTGCAGCCATGCTGCCTGTGCTGGAGGCTCTGGACGCTGAAAAGCTGCATTATTGATCAGCAATATATAAATAGTATGCCCGCTGCGGAAACGCAGCGGGCATTTTTAGCGGGCGGATATGGAATCCGCCCCTACGGAATACAGGGGTATACATAGCAAGCTGTCAAAAAGCTCTTGTAGGGGCGAATTCCATATCGCCCCTGCAGCGCAAAAACCGCCACCCACTGAAAAACAGCGGGTGGGCGGTATCATTATGCAGGAATCTTAACTCAGATCAGCGCGGCGGTGATGAGGGCCATCTTGTAGACCTCCTCGGCGTTGCAGCCGCGGGACAGGTCGTTGATGGGGGCGTTCAGGCCCTGCAGGATGGGGCCGTAGGCTCGAAGCCGCCCAGACGCTGTGCAATCTTATAGCCGATATTGCCAGCGTTGATGTTGGGGAAGATGAAGGTGTTGGCATAGCCTGCGACCTTGGAGCCGGGGGCCTTCAGCTGGCCGACCTCAGGGGCAACGGCGGCATCAAACTGCAGCTCACCGTCAACCTTCAGCTCAGGGCAGGCCTCCTGCACACGCAGGGTAGCATTGCGCATCTTATCAACCGTCTCGCCCTTGCCGGAGCTTGGTTGAGTAGGACAGCAGTGCAACACGGGGGTCGATGCCAAAGACCTCGGCGGTATGGGCAGTCTCGATGGTGGACTCAACGATCTCATCCTCGGAGGGGTCGATATTGATGGCGCAGTCACCCATGGCAATGCTCTCGTCACCGCGCATCAGGATAAAGCAGGAGCTGACGGACTTGATGCCGGGCTTGCACTTGATCAGCTGCAGCGCGGGACGCACGGTGTCAGCGGTAGAATAGGTGGCGCCGCCCAGCAGGCAGTCAGCCTTGCCCATCTTGACCAGCATGGTGCCGAAGTAGTTGCCCTTGGACAGAGCGGCACGGCACTGCTCATCGGTCATCTTGCCCTTGCGCAGCTCGACCATCTTGGCGACCATCTCGTCAAAGCCGGCATAAGCAGCAGGGTCAATGATCTCGGCACCGGTAATATCAAAGCCGCCCTCGGCAGCAGCCTGCTTGACAGCCTCGACCTCGCCCAGCAGGATGACCTTCAGGGTCTTGCCGGCCAGCAGACGGCTTGCGGCAGACAGGATACGGGCGTCCGTGCCCTCGGTAAAGACGATGGACTTCGGCTCAGCCTGCAGTTTCTTCTCAAAATTCTCGAAAATGGACATACTCTGGTAACCTCCATGATTTTAGCAGTCTACGGCTGCTCAACACTTACATTGCTATTATAGCACCCATTTTGCGCTTTGCAAAGAAAATGTGCGAAAGCGGGGCAATCTCCGCAATAAATGCATAGTTTGACAGGCAAAAGCAAGATAATTCACAAAGTTAATAAAATGTCAAGGAAACATTGCGAATTATTTATCAAATTTGCCTGTGTAGGAAAAGCCATAGCTTCTGTAAAAGGCCGCAATATCCGCGCGGTTATGCACGGCCACTGCGTTCAGCAGTCTGCCGTTCGTCTTGCTGCGAAAGCCAATGACCGTCTCACCGGTGCAGATGCTGCTCTCCAGTGCTATATCAGACTCCTGCATTCCGTCCGGCGGTGACAGCACGGGCGAAGCTGTCTGCGGAGCAGTCTGTTCCAGAATGACACCGGGCACACCTCCCCTGCTTCAGTGCGTCAGATAGATGACAGCCGCTGCCTGAACGGCCAAAATCAACGGCATACCCACCACAAAATACCAGTGACGGGTCTTATGATGAAACAGATACATACCGGCCAGGCCCCGGCACTGCCGCCCAGCAGGCTGCGCCGAACAGCACGCGCTCCGGGATGCGCCATTGGCGCGTACGGGCGCGGTGCTTATCGATCCCCATCAGCAAAAGGCCAGGATATTCATTATCATACAATATATCAGTGCAGTATTCATAGCACTATTATACGCGCTCTTACTGCAAAGCGCAAGACATAACAAAAGCCCCCGCCGTTAAGCGGGGGCAGAATTACAGATCAGATATCCTTGCGGGCAGCGACACTGCTGCGCACGAGTGCGCGTCTGAGGCGGGCCTCGGCCAGCTCCATATCGCGCTTGTCGAGATTTTTCTGGGCCAGTATCTCCTCGGCACGCGCCTTGCTGCGGGCCGCGCGCTCGGCATCAATGGCATCAGCCATTCAAAGGTAGTGGCCAGCAGGTGGCACTCGCCCTGCATCATGCTGAGCATACCGCCCATGCAGGCGGCGCGGCGGGTGGTACCGTCCTCCAGCTTGATATGAGCCTCGCCCATGCCAGTGCCGTACAGAAGTCGATATGCTTTGCCAGCAGCTGAACCTGACCGTTGATCGTGCGGCAGGACACCGATGTGACCAGTCCGTCATAGGCGACGCCGTCCGGCGTCATGATCTTGAGCGGGAAAGTTGCCATACGACCACCGCCTTACTGCTGCTTGGCCTTGGCCAGAACATCATCAATGGTGCCGGCAAACAGGAAGCAGCTTTCGGGGATGCTGTCACACTCGCCGTTCAAGATCATCTTAAAGCCGCGGATGGTTTCCTTCAGCGGCACATACTGACCGGGCATACCGGTAAACTGCTCTGCCACATGGAAGGACTGGGACAGGAAGCGCTGCACCTTACGGCGCGGGCAACCGTGATCTTGTCATCCTCGGACAGTTCGTCCATACCCATAATGGCGATGATGTCCTGCAGCTCCTTATAGCGCTGCAGAACCTGCTGCACGGCGCGGGCAACCTCGTAATGCTCCTGCCCGACAACTTCAGGCGAGAGGATACGCGAGGTGGAGTCCAGCGGGTCAACGGCCGGGTAAATACCCTGAGAGGCAATGTCGCGGCTCAGAACCGTGGTGGCATCCAGATGGGTAAAGGTCGTGGCAGGTGCCGGGTCAGTCAGGTCATCGGCAGGCACATAGACAGCCTGCACCGAGGTGATGGAGCCCTTGCGGGTGGAGGTGATACGCTCCTGCAGGGCACCCATCTCGGTGGCCAGCGTGCTGGTAGCCAACGGCGGAGGGCATACGGCCCAGCAGTGCAGAAACCTCAGAGCCGGCCTGCGTGAAACGGAAGATGTTGTCAATGAAGAGCAGCACATCCTGATGCTTGACATCGCGGAAATACTCCGCCATCGTCAGGCCGGACAGGGCCACGCGCATACGCGCTCCCGGCGGCTCGTTCATCTGGCCGTAGACCAGCGCCGTCTTGCTCAGAACGCCGCTCTCGCGCATCTCACCGTAGAGGTCATTGCCCTCACGGGTGCGCTCGCCGACGCCGGTAAAGACAGAGTAGCCGTTGTGGGCCGTGGCAATGTTATAGATAAGCTCCTGAATCAGAACGGTCTTGCCGACACCGGCACCGCCGAACAGACCGATCTTGCCGCCCTTGGCGTAGGGGCAGATCAAGTCAACGACCTTGATGCCGGTCTCGAGAATTTCAGTGGCAGACTCCTGCTCATCAAAGGCAGGGGCCGAACGGTGGATGGGCCAGTGCTCCGCATTCTGGGGAGCAGGCTGCTCATCAACGGGATCGCCGAGCAGGTTGAATACGCGCCGAGGCACTCGTCACCAACGGGGACCTTGATGGGCTCACCGGTGTCGACCGCATCCGTACCGCGAACAAGGCCGTCTGTGGCGGCCATCGCAATGCAGCGAACCACATTGTCACCGATGTGCTGGGCAACCTCAACGATCAGCTTTTTGCCGTTGTTCTCCAGCTCGATAGCGTTGAGCAGGGCGGGCAGTTCACCGTCCTTGAATCGGATGTCCAGTACAGGTCCCATGACCTGCACTACCTTTCCGATGTGTTTTTCTGGCATAGCACACACTCCTTTAGTGGGCTTTTCGTTAGCTTTCCGCGTCAGCACCGGCCACGATCTCAGTGATTTCCTGGGTGATAGCGGCCTGACGGGCGCGGTTGTAGTACAGGTTCAGGTGGTCGATCATCTCACCGGCATTCTTGGTGGCGGCATCCATGGCCATGCGGCGCGCGCCTGCTCACTGGCAACGCTCTCGCAGAGGGCACCGTAGACAACACCGGCCAGATACTCCGGGATGATCGCATCAAAGACCGCCTTGCTGTCCGGCTCATACAGCATCAGACTTTCGTGCTCGTAGCCCGGGTCAGGGCGCGGCGCATCGAAAGGCAGAACCGGCAGCACTGTGGCCGTCTGGGTCAGCATAGAGACAAATTGCGTAAAACCAAGGCGTATCTCATCAAACTCCCCTGCCAAAAACTTCCGGCAGACCAGCCGCGAAATTTCAAAGCAGTCACTGACCGACAAATCGCCTGCTTCGGCAAAGCTTGTGGTCAGAATTTCAGCCTTACGGCGATCAAAATGCTCGACCGCTTTTTTGCCTATGGGCAGCACACAGTAGTCGCTGCCCTGTGCATCGGCCTCGACAGCCTTCAGGATATTGGAGTTATAACCGCCCGCCAAGCCGCGGTCACCCGCGATGACAATATACAGGCGGCGGTTTGTCGCCCGCTTGGCGAGGTAGGGGCTGTCAAAGTCAGAATCTGCACTGGCGATGTCGTACAGGGTACGGTAGAGCGTTTCAAAATACGGGCGGCTGCCCTCAACGCGCTCCTTTGCACGGCGCAGCTTGCTGGACGCAACAAGCTCCATGGCCTTGGTGATCTGCATGGTGCTTTCGACGCTTCGGATACGCAGCTTGATCTCTTTCATGGAACCGGCCATCGGCGGCACCTCCTTTGCAGTTTATTTTTCTTTGAGGAATTGGGCTGTGAAGTCAGCCAGCACCTGCTTGAGCTGCTCCTCCGTCTCAGGCTTGAGATCACCGGAGGTGCGGATGGTCTCCATCACACCGGCGGCGGTGACATTCTCGTCAAGGTAAGTGTACAGGCGGCGCTCATACTCGGCAATATCGGGCACCGCAACCTCTTTGAGGTAGCGTGGATCGTTGCATAGAGGATAGCGACCTGCTTTTCAACGGCAACGGGGCTGTTGCGGTCCTGCTTCAGCACCTCAACGATGCGCTCGCCCTGCGCCAGACGCGCCTTGGTATCTGCGTCCAGATCGGAGCCGAACTGGGCAAAGCCCTGCAGCTCACGATACTGAGAGTAGATCAGCTTGAGCGTACCGGCGACCTTCTTCATCGCCTTGATCTGGCGTTGCCGCCGACACGGGAAACCGAGATACCGGGGTTGACAGCGGGGCGGATGCCTGCGTGGAACAGCTCCGTCTCGAGGAAAATCTGCCGTCCGTGATCGAAATCACATTCGTCGGGATATATGCCGAGACATCGCCGGCCTGCGTTTCAATGATGGGCAGCGCGGTCAGAGAACCGCCGCCCTTTGCATCACTGAGCTTGGCCGCGCGCTCAAGCAGACGGCTGTGCAGATAAAAGACATCGCCGGGATAGGCCTCGCGTCCCGGGGGACGGCGGATCAGCAGCGAAAGCGCACGATAGGCAACGGCATGCTTGGACAGGTCATCGTAGATGATGAGGACATGCTTGCCCTTGTTCATGAAATACTCGCCCATAGCGCAACCTGCGTAGGGGGCGATATACTGCAGGGGGCTGAGCTCCGATGCAGTCGCACAGACAACGGTCGTGTACGCCATAGCACCGTTTTTCTCAAGGTTCTCCACCAGCGTTGCCACGGTAGAGCGCTTCTGGCCGATGGCAACATAAATGCAGAGGACATCTTTGCCCTTCTGGTTGATGATCGTATCGGTCGCAATGACCGTTTTACCGGTCTGGCGGTCACCGATGATCAGCTCACGCTGGCCGCGGCCGATGGGAATCATCGAGTCGATGGCTTGATGCCGGTCTGCAGCGGCTGCTTGACCGGCTGGCGCTCCAGAATACCGGGGGCCGGGCTCTCGATGGCGCGGTAGTCGGCAGCCTCAATGGGGCCCTTACCGTCAATGGGCTGGCCCAGCGCGTTGACCACGCGGCCGATCATACCCTCACCGACAGGCACGGAGACGACCTTGCCGGTACGCTTGATGGTACTGCCCTCTTTGATGCCTTCATCGTCACCAAGCAGGACGATGGAGACGCTGTTTTCTTCCAGATTCTGCGCCATGCCGTAGGTACCGCTCTCAAACTGGACCAGCTCACCGGCCATACAGTTGTCAAGCCCCGCAGCGCGCGCAATACCATCGCCCACCATCGTTACCGTGCCCGTCTCGGTCTGCTCAATGGCATTCTCATAGTACTTGATCTGGGAACGGATGATGCGGGATATCTGTTCGGGTTTCAGTTGCACTGTTTGGTTCACCACACAATCTATAGAATGGGTGCAATTCCTTTAAAGGGTGGCACCGTCGATTTCCTCACGCAGTCGCTCCAGATGGCGCTGCACGGTACCGTCCAGGCGTGTGCCGCCCATATCCAGCCGGATACCTCCCAGAACGGTGGGGTCCACGGTCTCGGTCAGGACGATGTTTTTGCCTGTCATATTCTGCAATTTTGCCAGCAGCTTTTCACGGTTGGCCGCGGTCAGCGCAACAGCCGACACCGCCGTGACCTCGAGAATATCGTGGTCGGCGTTGTAGCGGTCGCGGTATGCCCGCAGGCAGCCGGGAAGCTCAGCGATGAGTCCTCCTCGCACAGGAGCTTGAGGAAGTTGACCAGATACGGGTGGGCACCTCGAAGGCCTTTGCCAGCAGGTCGCAGCGCTCCTGTTTAGGTACGCTGGTCGTTGCCAGCAGCCGCAGATACTGCGGCTCGGCCTTGATGCTGTCCACCGCGGTCTGCAGCTCCTGTAAAAGCCGATCGGTCAGAGCCTCCTCTGCCGCCAGATCATACAGGCTGCCGCCGTAGCGTTTCGCAAGCTCGGTCATGAGGCATCCCCCACATTCCGGATAAATTCATCGATCAGGGCCTGATGATCAGACTCCCTGATCTCGCGTTCCACGACCTTGCCCGCGATTTCGACAGCCATGCCGCCGATCTCGTTTTTCAGGTCGTTGACAGCCTTCTTGCGTTCCTGTGCAATGTCAGCCTCCGCCGCTGCGCGTATGGATGCAGCCTCGGCCTTTGCCTCGTTGACGATCTCCTCCTCGCGCTTCTGGGCACGGGCGGTCGCCTCACGCAGCATCGTGTCGCGCTCATCCTTAATGCTCTGCAGATGATCCGCGTACTCTTTCTCAAGGTCGGCGGCCTTCTGCTTGGCAGCATCGGCATCGGCGTACATCGTATCGATCTCCTGCTGACGGTCATCGATCATCTGCTTTACCGGCTTGAAAAGAAACTTTTTCAGCACGGCAAAGGTGATGAGCATATTGCAGAAGGTAAACAGCGCAGTCCACGGGTTGACGCCTACAAAACTTTCAAAGCCCGTCATGAGCTATTCCTCCATTTTCGGCAGTAGTATCAGAAGACGAAGAGCAGCAGCAGCGCGATGACCAGCGAGTAGATACCGGTCGACTCGGTGATGGCGCAGCCCAGAATCATGTTGGTACGCAGGTCGTTGGCCATTTCGGGCTGGCGAGCCATACCCTCCAGAGCCTTGCCGACGGCGTTACCTTCACCGACAGCCGGGCCGATGGCGCCAAAGCCCATTGCGATACCAGCGCCGATTGCGCAGGCAGCTTTTACGATTGCAGCTTCCATAGAAATATCCTCCTAAATAATAAATACGGATTCAGGCTTCCTCCGGGGGCGGGCAGGCATTGCCCACGTACACCATTGTCAACAGGCTGAAAACAAGGCTTGTACGCCGCCGGAGAAAATATCAAAATACAGGCTCAGGATGCCGGGAACACCGACCTCCAGATAAGGTACGCCTGTCAGCCCCAAGAGGGAGAGTGCGCCGGTCACGGCAAAGACCGTGCCAAAGATTTTACGGGCCATTTTTTTGCCCTTGACGCCGCTGTACAGCAGCGCCGCACCAATGGCAAGGATCACGATGCCCACCACAATGCTGCGGCCCACAAGGCCCAGCACGGCAGCCGAGACGGTTGCCAGCGCCGAATAGACCAGACTGGTCAGAACGCTGCCGCCAGCAATGTTGCCGAAATGACGGAACGCCATAGAGATCGGCTGTGCGATTTCAGAGACAAGGTTCATCGGCGTCATAACCACGATGGGCTCGGTAAAGCCCTTGAGCCAGCCGCCCACGCCGTTGCGCTTGATGGAACAGCCCCAGCATAGAAAGCTGGTCATCAGTGCCCAAGTAAAGGTCGTGGACAAATCAGCGGTAGATGAGCGGAAAATACCGGTCATGCCGATAAAAGAACCGCAGATCGAGCTGAGGAACAGCGCGCGATATAGGGCGTCCAATAGCTGTTGTGCTTGCCCATCGTGCTTTCGACCATGTCGTAGAGCATCGTCACGCCCTTTTCAACAAGCACCTGCCGCCGACCGGGTCTCTTTTGCAGGTTGCCGCCCAGCACAACGGCCGCCGTGCAGAGCAGCACCATGACTACAAAGGAAGAAACGGTCGTCTGGGTAATGTCGATGCCGCCGAGCAGCGGTATAGTAAAGTAGATTTTCGGACCATTCATGGGGTTGAATCACCGTCCTTTTCAGACTTTGCGGGGTCCTTACGGAAAAATTCGATCAGCTTCAGGCTGACCTGTGCAAAGAGAAGCGGTAGGATCGCCGCCACCGGGTCGCACAGCTTTGCCCGGAAGATCAGGATATAGAAGATCACCAGCACTACCGGCCGCACCACGCTGGAGGTCTGGATCTCAAGCTGTGCCTTTTGGGGGCTGCCGCCGTTGGCAGCGCGATCCAGGGCATTGGACACCGTGATGCTCAACGCGAGGAAGTTGCCCATGGCCAGCACAAACCCGATCAGCGCACCGACCAGCACTTCCGTAGTATAATAACCGGCCAGCGCATACACTGCCAGCATAGCGGCGATACAGAGTGCCACGCAACGGCCAACTGGCCGGACTGCCGCAAAATGTCCTGATGCTTGCGCAAGGGTCATGCCCCTTTCTAATGATTATTAAAGGAAACCGATGGCGGCTCCTTGTGCTCTGCTGTCTTTCCCTGCCTGTCCAGCGCCTGCAGCGAGCTGCGCAGACAGCTGACAGCCGCCAGCACACCGATGGCTACGCCCACGCCTACGATCCATCCGCCCAGCTGAAGCTGACGGCGCAGCCAGACCGCACCTATGATACACACCACAGGCGGAATCACAACAGACAACCCAAACTGGGTCAGCCAGACCAGATGGCGGGCGGCATCGTATAGGCTTTTCATTATACTGTTCCCCACCTTTGCCGTATACTCACAGTATACAACAGAGTGCACTGTATTTCAACAGTTATTTTTCACGCGCGCCATGTATTTTGTATAGTTTTCATACTGTGTTCACAATTTACGACATGGTAAATTCTGTCTCTCCGAAATGCAGCTGCTCTGCTTCTCCGGGTGCGGGTGCCGCTATGACCCCCAGTGTCAGCAATACCGGATAGAGATAGCTTGCCCCATAGAAGCCAAGCTTTTTAGGGCCGCTGATCTCAATCCCCGCCTCCTCCAGGGCGGAAATTTTTCCCAGTGCGTTTGCTACGGTAGAGACCGTGATAGACTTCTGCCGTCGATCCACAAACAGCTCCCCGCCCCGGATCGTGTAGGTAAAGGGCAGACCCTTGGCTGTGTGAAATACCTCCTGTTGGTGCTGCTGCAGCAGTGCCCAGACAGCATCAATCGAATCTGCCATGGCGCGTTACCTCCCTAGTATAACGGATAAACAAACGGAAACTCAATGTACAAAAAACACCGCATGACCAAAATCATGCGGTGGAATTGGACAGGTTACTTCTTCTGTCCGAAACGGTATTCGGTGCCTTTGCGCAGCCGCTCAATGTTGGAGCGGTGCAGCCAGATAACCATAGCGGCCATAAGGCAGCAACAAATCGTGCTGAACACAACTGTCGGCACGCCTGCGCCGTGCGCGATGAGGTTGATGAGGGTACCGACAGGGTACAGAGCAGCGATGATAATGCTGCCAAGCGAGACGATATGGGTAATCGCAACCTCGATCAGGAAAACAACCAGCAGGACTGCACAGACGAGCGGCTCGGTGGCAAGCGCCGCACCGGCACCCACCAGAACGCCCTTGCCGCCCTTGAAGCCGAAGAAAATCGGGCGGCTGTGCCGATCATGCAGAAGATGGCGGCCAGATACGCACCGCAGACGGGGTCCAGCGGATTCTGCCAGGCCGCACCTGTGCCGGAGAGCAGCGCGTCAAAGATAAAGCGGCCCAGGTTGACGGCGGCCACGCTCTTGCCCACATCGCCGATGGTGGTGAACACAGCGGGCAGCTTGCCCGTAGGTGCGCAGCACATTCGTCATGCCGGCGTTGCCGCTGCCATGGTTGCGCACATCATCGTTGTACATGACTTTAGAAATCAGCACGCCGAACAGGATACTGCCCAGCAGGTAACCGCCTGCTGCGGTCAGCACGCAGGCCAGAAGGATATTTTTCACCATGGGTTACACCTTCCCTGCTTTGACCGCGCCGTCGCCGTGCTCGCGGGTGATCATCTTGATGGGGGTGCCGGTCAGACCGAAGGTCTCTCGGATCTGGTTTTCCAGATAACGCTGGTACGAGAAATGGAACAGAGCCTTCTGGTTGACGAAGCAGACGAACGTCGGCGGGCGGGTCGAAATCTGAGTAATATAGAACACCTTCAGACGCTTGCCCTTGTCGGACGGCGGCTGGACCTTGGCGGTGGCACGGGCCAGCATCTCATTCAGCGCACCGGTGGCACGCGGGTGCCGTTCTGGACATCGACAAAATGAATGGTTTCAAACAGCTTATCGACACGCTGGCCGGTCTTGGCGCTGATGAAGATGATGGGGGCATAGGACATGAAGCTGAAGTCCTCCTCCAGCTTTTTGCGCATGGCGTCCATCGTGTAGCTGTCCTTCTCGACAGCGTCCCACTTGTTGACGGCGATGATGCAGGCCTTACCCTGCTCGTGGGCATAGCCCGCGACCTTGGAGTCCTGCTCGGTAAAGCGACCGTGGCGTCGATCATGATGACGCAGACACGGCTGCGCTCGACCGCGGCCAGACTGCGCAGAACGCTGTAGCGCTCCACGCCGCTCTCCACCTTGCCGCGCTTGCGCAGACCAGCGGTATCGGTAAAGACGAACTTGCCATACTTGTTCTCGACCATTGTGTCGATGGCATCGCGGGTGGTGCCTGCCTCGTTGGCAACGATGAGACGGTTTTCGCCCAGAATGTGGTTGATCAGGCTGGACTTGCCGACATTGGGGCGGCCGATGACAGCAACGGTGATGCGGTCATCGGTGTCCTCTTCCTCCTCTCAAAATTGAGGTGAGCGCAGACGCGTCCAGCAGGTCGCCGGTGCCGTGGCCATGTACGCCGGAGACCGGGATCAGCTCACCGAGCCGAGGCTGTAAAAATCATACAGCTCCATCGGCGGCTCGCCGACCTTGTCGCACTTGTTGACGGCCAGCACCACGGGCTTGCCGCTGCGCATCAGCATACTGGCAACATCCTGATCCTGCGGCGTCACACCGGCGGACAGCTCAGTCACCATGACGATGCAGTCGGCGGAGTCGATGGCCAACTGGGCCTGCTCACGCATGTGGCCAGCAGGCCGTCATCAATGCGGGGCTCTATGCCGCCGGTGTCCACCAGCAGGAACTTGTGGCCGGACCATTCGCAATCGCAGAAGATACGGTCGCGGGTAACGCCCGGCGTGTCCTCGACAATGGCGAGGCGCTGGCCGGTCAGCTTATTGAAAATGGTGGACTTACCCACATTGGGGCGGCCCACAATGGCTACGATCGGTTTTGCATGTCTGCCTTCCTCCCTCTTATCGTTTGAGTTTAATCTTGCGTTTATGACTGCTCAGGTATGCCTTACAGCACCCGCCGCCATCGGTGGGGATGCTGATAGCACGGCAGCCCAGCTCCCTGCCAAGCTGCTCGAGCGTGATGTCGTCCAGAAACTGGCCCTTTTCATCGCGAACCATAACCTCGGGCACGGCGAGCAGGTCGCTCTGCAGCCTGCCACGGCACTGCCTGATGATGTCGGTGCCGGTCACAAGCCCCGCCACGCTGACATTGCCGCCGAAGAATTCATTGCGGATCGCGTGGACTGTGACCTGCACCTGCGGATATTTCCGCATCAGGGCCTCGGCGCAGTCTTGGATGAGCGGTGCAGCGAGCGTGCCTGTTACAACATCAAGACTGTGCGGCAGCACAAGGCCCGCGTAGTTATCCAGCTCCTCCATGAAGGTGTCATGGTAGAGCCGCCACATGCCGACCCCGTCCTCCAGCTGGGCAAATTCATCGTAGAATTCTGCGGGGGGATCGGCGCTCAGCGGTGAGATACCACTCGTCACTGGGATAGACGATGCTGCGGCCGTACTCGGCGCGGCATCGGGCCGCGAATTCCTCGAGTATATCGAGCGTGGCGGCGGCGCTTTCCTTATCATACGCGGTAAGCTTGTACAGGCCCTTTCGGTAATCGGTCACGCCGGCCGGCACAGCGGCGATGCTGCCCACCCGGGGGTGCAGGGCCAAAAGATCCTGCAGGGTGCGGCGCAGTTCCTCCCCGTCATTGATGCCGCGGCACAGCACCAGCTGACAGTTCAGCTCAATGCCGCCCGCCGCAAGTTTGGGAAGATACTGCAGTACCTCACCGCCGCGCTTGTTGGCCAGCATCCGCACCCGCAGCTGCGGGTTGGTAGTGTGGACTGATACAAAAATGGGGCTGATGTGCATCTGGATGATGCGGTCGATCTCATGCTCTGACAGGTTTGTCAGTGTGATATAGTTGCCAAACAGAAAGCTGAGGCGCTCGTCATCGTCCTTGAAGTAGAGCGGTTCCCGCATACCGGGCGGCAGCTGATCAATAAAGCAGAACATGCAGTGATTGGAACAGCTGTGCTTTTCATCGCCCAGATAGGTCTTGAAGTTGCAGCCAAGCGGCTCATACTCCCCTTTTTCTACCTGCACGGTACGGTGCTGCTCATGCTCACACAGGGCAAGCGAAAACTGAGCCGGCGTTGTATAGAACTGATAGTCCAGTGCATCGTTCAGGGGGTGGCATCGATGGCCAGCAGGGCGCAGCACGGAAATACCCAGCCTTTCTGCGGGGGAATTTTCATCTACTGCCGTCACATACAGGGCCATTCGTCACACTCCTCTTCCGATGGTTATTCAACAAAAATGGGGAAGGCATCGCCCTCCCCACGCAAGAGACTTACGCCTCTTTCTTGATGACTTCCTGGCCTTTGTAGTAGCCACACTTGCCGCAAACCTTATGGGGAACCTTCAGTTCGCCACACTGCGGGCACTTCACCAGCGTAGGCGCCTCCAGTTTCCAGACATTAGAGCGACGTTTATCGCGGCGGGCTTGAGAATGCTTTCTCTTGGGTACGATAGCCATAATCGGACACCTCCTTGGTGAAATTCAACTTAATAGTTGTTTTAATATGCTAAGCCTTGCATCTGCAGGGGCAGCATCGTCTGCCGGCTGGCAGGAACACCCTGCCGCCTTCTTCTTGCCGCAGATGGGGCATAGACCTTGACAATCAGCACTGCACAGCAGCACTGCGGGAACCTCAAAGATCAGCTCCTGATAAGCCAGCTCCTCAAGGTCGAGACAATCCTTTTCATTGCACGGCAGTTCAAAATCAGGGTCATCCAGATCACGATCCCGCACAAAATACTCGCGCTCAAAATCGTAATCACGCTCAACGGCTCAAGCAACGCGCACACTCGGCATCAACATGTGCCTTTACATGCAACAGCAACGCTGCGCCTTCCTCGGTGAGCGTCGCCGTAAAGTCACATATGGCCGGGGCGTTTACACGGTATCCCCCGAAATCCGCCTGTGAAAAGTCAGCCTCATAATGCGCCGCATAGGCTTTCGGCCGCTTTCCAGAAATGAACGAAGATCAAATTGCATAGTACACCTCAAAAGGTTGCTTAAATAGTATACACAAGCTGAGGGGTCTTGTCAACACATAAAACACAAAAAACTTGATATTTTTTAAGATTTTCTGCACAAAATCAGGCGGAAGCACTTCCCCGCCCTGAAATCTCAAATCCAGTGGTTCAGACCGTTCAGATAACGAACTTCTTCAGCTCCTCCGGCAGATCGGCTGCGTCAGCGGAAACCGTGACAACGACCTCGATGTTGGAGGTGATCTTGTCGATTGCGTTCAGAACCTTGACAGCAGCGTCCATATCGTGGTCGATGATGCGCAGGATGCCGTCGATGAACAGCTCGGTAATATCGTAGTTGCCTGCCAGCACGCCTGCCACAAAGCCATACAGCATATCAGCACCGGCAACGCCATACTCGTCAACGTCTACCAGACGGGCGGAGTGGTTGATCTCGGTGGTGAGCTTCATGCACTTTTCAATGACAACAATGTTGCCGGAGGTGGTCTTGACGGCCTTGTCGATCATGTCGATCATGGTCTTGGTCTTACCGGAGCCTTTGGTTCCAACAATCAGTTTCAGCATAGGGGGTTACCTCCTTATATTCGTCGGCGCGCAGTGCGCGTAGTTCCTTTAATCTTTCAGCGCGGCCTCCAGCTCAGCCTTGCGGTCCTCATAGCCGGGCTTGCCCAGCAGGGCGAACATATTCTTCTTGTAGCTCTCAACACCGGGCTGGTCGAACGGATTGACACTCAGCAGATAGCCGGAGACGGCGCAGGCACGCCAGAAGAAGTAGATCAGCTCACCGACATCGTGGGCGGACAGGCTGTCGACCTCGATCAGCCCAGCGGCACGCCGCCGTCGGTGTGGGCGAGAATCGTGCCCTCCATCGCCTTGCGGTTGACAACGCTCATATTCTGGTTGGCCAGGAAGTTCAGGCCGTCAAAGTTGCCCTCAAGCTCCTCAATATAGAAGTCGTTGCGGGTGTGCTTGACGTCGACGTAGGTCTCGAACATGATGCGTGCGCCGTCCTGCAGGAACTGGCCCATGGAGTGCAGGTCGGTGGAGAAGATGCAGGAGGTGGGCATCAGGCCCTTCTGGTCCTTGCCCTCGCTCTCGCCGAACAGCTGCTTGTACCACTCGTTCATCATCGTGAAGTCAGGCTCGAAGCAGGCCAGCGTCTCAACGCTCTTGCCCTTGCGGTACAGGATGTTGCGGGTCATGGCGTA
>ENA-OQCP01000094-OQCP01000094.1-human-gut-metagenome-genome-assembly--contig:-NODE-94-length-33165-cov-4.331013_pt1 | contig 33165 bp, 45 predicted proteins | sample MGYA00242760_ERZ504583 | MGnify/ENA primary metagenome ERZ504583 (study PRJEB26092, sample SAMD00036308) | human gut metagenome | host: Homo sapiens | study: EMG produced TPA metagenomics assembly of...
GATTGCAGCAGTCCGCGCTGTCGCCGACATATTGATAGCACGCGCTCTCCCCCGTCGTGGAGCACGAACTTGCGCACGCTCCCCTCGCGCAGCATCTTTTCTAGATGGCGATAGACCGTAGCCTTGCCGACCGGGCAGCCGCGCTCGCCCAGAATATGCGATATATCCTCGCGGTCAGATGCCTACCGCCGCTACTTTTAAGCAGAGATGTAATCAATTCGCCCTGCTTTGTGTTGTAACCCATAAAAAACACCTCTTTGAGCTTCGGCAGAAAACAGAAGAAATATTCCGCCGCAAACTGAATTTGAGAATCGTTTTCAATTTTAGTCCCAAAAGCGCGGTTTGTCAAGAGCGGAGTTTCGCTTCGCTCAAAATTGTGCAGTAGGGGCAGATATCATCAGCCCGCGAATTTAGCAGTGATTCTTGTCTTTTGCAACTCGTAGGGACAGCCCTTGCAGCTGTCCCTACAAACTATCGGTAATAGATATTTCAAAAAATTTTGTCCCGCTCTTAGCTACGGTGCATAAAAATCTATACACTCCGCAATATCCCGAAATAAAAAACAGCTTCATCCCGGCGTATCTGCCGAAATGAAGCTGAATAAATATTTTATTTTTCCGCGCTGTCTCTACGTTTGTATTTCGACGAGGGGATAAACGCGAACACAGCGATGACCGCGACGAACAGCGCCGACATTACTTTTATATACAGCTCCGAGAGTCCGATGTTCTGCGCCGTCTTCTGTCCGAGCGCGATATAGACCGCCGCATATGTCACGAGAACGACAAAAAATGCTATTATCAGTCCGTTTCGCGCTTTTCTGCGTGAACATTCGCGGTCGGGGTCATACGGGAGCGCCAGCCACGCCGCAGTTATCATTATCGGCGAGATGCTGCCGGAGAGCACGGAGAGAATAATATACAGCACCGTGTTCTTTTCGCTCCTGTTGTTTTTGAGCATCAATATGCCGCATGACGCAAAGCCGATTGCATTTATTATATCCCCCGCTATGCGCACTCCGCTTGTGAGCCCGTTGAAATTCGGTATGCACACCGCCGCATCCACTAATATAAATATCGCCATAACGCAGAGCAAAGCGGGCATTATTTTTTCCGTCAGGCGTAAGTCTGCATTCCCGCTCTTTTTGATTCGCGACGATGCGGTTATCGCCGAAACGCCTATGAGTATTAATATAATCGCCAAACACAGCGAGACGATTTTTTCCGCCGCCGGGCTGCCGGCTAAAAACGGCGAAATGCCGTTTGTCAGCGCGCCGATAACAGAAAACACGCCCGCGAGGGTATAGAGAAGTATATTTCGTCTGTTCATTATTTCTTCGCCTTTTTCTTTTTATCTTTCGGAGTCGAGACGGCGATGAGTGCAAGACCCATATCGGTAACAAGAGTCAGGCAGAGGAACAGCCAGTCGGTCACAGCGCGGAACGTGTCGCTCGGCAGAGTGAGATTGGTTATTATGTACGCCGCAACAATAATTACCGCGCCGACGATAAGCTCGATAACACCCGCCTTGCGGAGCTTTTTACATTCGCCGTCAGCCCTTTCGCGCGCGAACGCACCGGAGACAAATATAGAAGCGGGATTTCCCGTCATCGCGGCGAACACGGCATATGCAATTTTATTTCTTCTGATGAATACCATGTTGTTTTTGAACATGATAACGCTGCGGCAATGTGTCCCGCCGCGCCTATAAGTCTGCTATAATTCTGACTGCGTCGAACGCCGTTTCAAAATGTACAGCGATGTTTATGATATCCGCCGCGAGAATTACCGCGAAGCCGACGAAGCATATCGGCATAACAACAGTGCGGACTGCGGAATCCTTCGGATTCTTGCCGGACTGCGCCGCAAGTATAAATGAAGAAACTGCCGCCGCGAGCGTCAGAACCGCGCCCGCTATCATCGAAATTGTAGCGCCGACCGTCATCTTGGTCGGATAAAGCGCGAGCGCGCCCGAGAAGAAAAGATAGAAAAGTCCTGAAATAATATAGAGCCCTTTTCTGTGTTTGTTCATTTTGTACCCTCCGTCAATTTATTCTCTCCCAGTATTATTCGCCGGGTAAAATCCTTTTACGCTCACTTCGCCGCCGGTTATTACTTCGCGCTCTCCGTTTTCGAAAATAACTTCAAGCCCGAAATTTTCGGCGATTTCAACGGCGCGTCCTTTTTTAATTTCTTCGCCGCGCTCGATACTTATCTCCTCGCCGATAACGGCGCAGTTCTCGCGGTATTCTTTTAGATATTCCTCTCTTTTTTCGGGAAATCCCGCGTTTATCAAATCGAGCTCTTCTATAACGCGGCAATTATCTGCGCCCTGCAAAATTCTCTCTTGCATATTATTCTAAGCGACGAAGCGATATTACGAAGCTCGGGCGGAAAGCCGTCTTCGCTTTGATTCACATTTATGCCGATTCCCATCACGGGACCCGCCGAGGTCATCTCTGTGAGTATGCCGCATATCTTCATCCTGCCGCAGACTATGTCATTGACCCATTTTATTTTGCTTCCCGCATGGCAGACTTTTTCTATCGCGCGGCGCACCGCAACCGCGCCCCACGCGGTTATCTCGCTTATCTCATCCGGGGTCGCGTCGCCCGTACCAAGCAAAAAAGAGAGATAAATTCCTACTCCTTTGTCCGATTCAAATCGCTTGCCGCGCCTGCCGCGCCCTTTCGTCTGGCAGTCGGCTGTCACGCAGTCGCCGGGCCGGGCTTTTCCCTCGGCGCACCAATTTTTTAATATAGTGTTCGTTGAATCCACCGTGTCAAAGACGGCGATATTATTTTTTCGCTCTTTTGTGAGATATTTTTTTTATCTCCTCGGCGGAGAGAATATCAGCCTGCATTTTTCTTCTCGTCCTCCTCAAGATGCCTGCGCCAGTGGAACAGATACTGCTGCGCTATTCCGCGCACTCCGTCCATGCACTCGGGCAGACCGTTCGGGTATAGCTCGCCGACAACGCGGCGCACCCAGACATCTATCGGGAACGCATCAACGCGCCCGAAGCCGAATAATAAAGTACACTCCGCAACTTTCGCGCCGACGCCTTTTATTTTCAAAAGGCTTTCGCGCACTTCATCGTCTGAAGCACTTCTGAGCGCGGAAAGATTACTTCACCGCCCGCTACTTTGCGCGCGGCGTCGATTATATATTTATTTCTAAAGCCCGCTCTCAGCGGAGCGAGGTCGTCTGATTTGAGAGAAGCCAATTTTTCGGCGGACGGGAACGAATATCCCCCGCCGGGGAGCTTATCTCCGAAGTTTTCGCAGAGTCTGCCGATTATGCCCTTTATTCGCGGTATATTATTATTCTGAGAAATAATAAACGAGCAGAGCGTCTCCCACTCGTCTTGCTTTAATATTCTTATCCCCGGATACTCCGAGCACGCTGTTTTGAGATTTTCGTCCGCGCTCAGGCGCTTGCATATCGCGGTGTAGTCGCGGCCGAGGTCAAAATATTTTATCCATATGTTTTTTATTTCGTCGGGCGTCGTGTTTTCAAAAAATAATCTATCGCCGTCCTGCTTTAATCTGAGCTCGCGGTTCATCGCCACTCCGCTCCAGCTGCCGTCTGCATTTTCGCTCCAGCGAACGCCTGACGCAGTCGAGTATCAGCGGCAGGCTGAAACAGCGAAGCCCGGTTATTATGCTTCCGCCGTCCGTCTGCAAAATTTTGTCACAATCCAACTCAAATCCGCTCCTTTTGTTATATAAGCGAAATATATTTAAATTCAGAAGTAAAGAAAATATAACAGATTGTATATATTTTCGACTTTGATTTATCTATCCACATCAGCTTGTCAAGGTTTTTCAAGCGTTTTTGAAGAAGTTATCAACATTTTCCACATAGTTTTCCACATATCACGCGCGAAAGTGTGATTACAGTTCGTATAATCGGCTTTTCTCCGCCCGTCGGTATATTTCACGCCCGAAAAGTCAAAAATAATCAACACATGACATTCGGAGGGCAAGAAAAAATGATAAAAGGTGTGAACCGTCAGGTCATAGAGATAACGCAGACCAAATGCGAATATTTTGAAAAAGTGCTGTTTTTCGTCAAACCCGAATACGCCGCAACGAGCGAGGGCACGCTGCGCGAGCGAGCGAGTCTGATAGCAGACAGCGCGGGTATTCCTCCGGCAAGCAAGCTCAAGAAGAGAAAAATTATCTCCGCGCTGAAATTCGCCTGCTCCGCGCTCGCGGGAGCCGCGGTGACGGCGATAATATCATTTCTGCTTTAAATAATAGCTGCAAAATCCGTTCATCACGCAGGCGGGACAATTCGGTCTGCGTGCGATGCACACCGCCCTGCCGTGAAGCACGCAGCGGTGACAAAAATCGTTGCTCTTTTTAGGATCGAGCAGAGCTTTCAGCTCTTTTTCTACTTTTGCCGGGTCTTTTGTGTCAACAAGCCCCAGCAAATTTGTTATTCTGATAAGATGCGTGTCCGCAACAACTGCCGCTTGCCGTAGACATCGCCGACTATTAAATTCGCGGTCTTTCTGCCGACTCCCGGGAGCTTGACAAGCTCCTCTATCGTGTCCGGCACCTTGGAGTTATATTTTTCAATGAGCATCCGGCTCATAGCTACTATGTCGTTCGCCTTTGCGCGGAAAAAGCCGCAGGGGTGGACTATCTCCTCGACCTCGGCAACGTCGGCAAAAGCGAGGCTCTCGAGCGTCGGGAATCGCTCAAAGAGCACGGGGGTCACTAAATTTACCCGCGCGTCGGTACACTGAGCCGAGAGTCTGACTGCTATCAGCAGGCGATAAGGCTCCTTTTCTTCAAGCGAACACAGAGCATCCGGATATTCTTTTTCGAGCGCCGCCACAGCGAGGGCGGCCTTTTGCTTTTTTGTCATATCTTACCTCTTCGGGATTATCTCTATCCAATATCCGTCCGGGTCAGAGATAAAATATATCCCCATACCTCGTTTATATAGCAGACGCAGTCCATCTCTTTATGCTTTTTGAGCGAGGCCTCGTAGTCGTCCGCAGTCAGCGCGAGATGAAATTCACATTCGCCCAAATCATATGCCTGCGGGTGATCTTTGAGACAGGTGAGCTCAAGAGAAAAAGTGCCGCTGCCGTCGCCCATGAAAACTATTGTAAAAGAGCCGTCCGACGCTTCTTTGCGGCGGATTTCTTTGAGTCCGAGAGCTTCGTTATAGAATTTTATGCTCTCGTCGAGATTTTTTACATTGAAGTTAAAATGATTGAATTTGTATTCCATGCTGCACCTCAGTATTTATAAGTCAGTCCGAAAAGCTCGGTTTCGTTCTTTTTGTCGTTTTTATATATCTCTTTGCGCACGGTTATCATGCCGAGCGTGATATAGCCGAGCTTATGATAGAGCGCGAGAGCGGCTTTGTTATCGGGCGAAGCTTCGAGGCAGATCGAAGTATAGCTCTGTGGGATTTTATCTTATCTTCCGCAAGACCTATAACGCGCGTGGCGATTCCCTGTCCGCGTTTCAGTTCATCAACATAGATATCTTCTATCCACGCGGTGTTGCCCGTGCGGTAATTTATATGGACAAAGCCGACTGTGTCTTTTTCGTCAACTATCACAAATAATTCGCCGTTTCCGTGGGTCCACTCTTTGAGCGTCTTTTTCGCCGCTTTCATTCGGCTCTCGTCGGGCTTGTCCGTGCCGAAATGCAGACCCGCGCTGAATCCGAAGTACCGCGCTATTCTCTCAACGGTCTCGTCTTTGTATTTTCCGCCGAATTTCTTGAGCTTTGTCATGATAAGACTTCCTTTCTTATACATATTTTTATTATATCATACTTGTTTACCCATGAAAAGCAGAAAACATTGCTTATAAAACAAATCGGAGGAATATTGCCGGAAGATGTAAATATCTGTTTATAAATCAGGCTTTTAAAAAATCAAATCTTTACTGTTCAGTTTTCAAGGTAACTTATACAAAACCAGGAAAACAAAAAATTTTGCATATTATTATAGTATATAGCACTTGTAATTGATTCAAATATATATTATAATATCTTAGTAACTTGATAAGCATCTTAAGCGAGGCTTTGTTTTGGTCATGTGGCGTGGCGGGTCCTGTGCGGCGGGGCGCCGTGAACCATGTCAGGCGGGGAACCGAGCAGCATTAAGCGGTCTGCACTGTGCGCCACAGTCCGCCTGCCCGCCGCATGACCAAGATAAAGGCTCGTTTTTGTTTTTATCAAAAAGTATTTTTAAAGGACGGTCTGTTATGTACCGCGTGCTCTACAGAAAATGGCGTCCGCAGACTTTTGAAGAGGTCTACGGTCAGCCCATATAACCGCGACGCTCAAGAATGAGCTCGTCAGCGGCAGGGTCGCCCACGCCTATCTGTTCACCGGCTCGCGCGGAACGGGCAAGACCACCTGTGCGAAGATTCTTTCAAAGGCGGTCAACTGCCTCTCGCCGCATGACGGCGACCCCTGCAACGAGTGCGAGATATGCCGCGGCATTGATAACGGCTCGGTGCTCGATGTTATTGAAATAGACGCCGCTTCAAACAACGGCGTTGACAATATCCGCGATCTTCGCGACGAAGCGAATTTCACGCCTGTTAAAGCGAAGTACAGAGTCTATATTATAGACGAGGTGCATATGCTCTCGACCGGCGCGTTCAACGCTCTTCTGAAAATTCTCGAAGAGCCGCCGGAGCATGTTATATTTATCCTCGCTACTACAGAAGTACACAAGCTCCCCGCGACTATTCTTTCGCGCTGCCAGAGATTTGACTTCAAGAGAATAACGCCCGAAGATATCTGCGCGAGACTCCAATATGTCGCCGAGCATGAGAATATCACTCTCGACGAGGACGCCGCCGCGCTGATAGCGAAAGTTGCCGACGGAGCGCTGCGTGATGCGCTCTCGCTACTCGACAGATGCTGTGCAGTCGACGAACATATAACAAGCGAAGTCGTTACAAAGAGCGCGGGACTCGCAGGGCGCGACTATCTGATGCGCCTGTCCGAATGTATAATTAAAAAGGACTGCGCCTCAGCTCTCGGAATAATTAACGAGCTGCACATGAACTCCTGCGATATGGAGCGTCTCTGCTCCGAGTTCATGTTTCATCTGCGTGACTTAATGATAGTCAAAACGGTCAAAAATGCGGACAGCATTCTGATAGCTACAGACGATGAACTGAAATCTCTGAAAACTCTCGCGGAAAAACTGCCGCTCGAAGAGCTGCTCTATGATTTAAATATTATCGAAGACACATTCTCGCAGATAAAGCGCTCGTCTAACAAGAGAATACCGCTCGAAATGGCGTTCGTGAAGCTCTGCTCCGAGTCGCTCGATTCGGAAAATGACGCTCTGCTTAGAAGAATATCCGCGCTCGAAGCGAAATTGGCTTCCGGCAATTTCACGGCGGTAAGCAGTGCTGTGCCCGTTGAAAATAAGCCGAAAGCTCCCGAACAAATTAAAACAGCCGTTTCCGAGCCTCGACAGCAGACAAAAGCGGAAGAAGTGAAAAAAGCTCCCGAGCCGCAGAAAGCTGATATAAAAGAAAAGGCTCACGAGCCGAAAGCGGAAGTTCCTACCGAGCATCACGCTCCCGCGCCATCACCCGAGGGCACGAACGGCGAGACAGTTCAGTTCTCCCGCTGGGCAGAGGTCATGGACGAGCTTCAGAAAGTCGATGCGCCGCTCCACGGAATACTCAACGGCGCGAGCGGATATGAGCGCGACAACTTTATTCTTATAAAAAGTGAGAATCCCGCGCTCTCGTCTTTCATCAAGCAGGACACCCACGCAGTGCTCTTAATGAAAGCAATTTTCGCAGTCACCGGCAAACGGTATAAAATAGGTCTTTATAAAGCCCCCGAACAGCACAGCGGCAAAGACCCGCTCGAAGGGCTTATAAAAAAAATAAACGATTTCAAAAACAGTTGAAGTAAGGAGAAATAATCATGAAAGCAAGAATCCCCGGCGCCCAGCAGGGCGGCAGTGCAAATATGATGAAGAAAATCCAGGAGATGCAGGAGGAGATGGCCCGCGTCCAGCAGGAGGTCGAAGAGACCGAGTTCACCGCGAGCGCAGGCGGCGGAGCTGTTGAAGTGACTGTCAACGGACGCCACGAGGCTGTTTCCATCAAGATGGCTCCCGAGATAATCGACCCCGAAGAGCCGGAGATGCTCGAGGATCTGATAATCGCCGCTTTCAACGAGAGCGTGCGCAAGGCTAACGACGCTATGGAGCAGGGCATGGAGCGCGCCAAGGGCGGACTTTCCATCCCCGGACTTTTCTGATATGGCGCAGAATAATGCCGCTCCGCTCGCTAGATTGATAGAACAGTTTGAGCGCCTGCCGGGAATCGGCAGAAAAAACGCCCAAAGGCTCGCCTATCACATTCTTTCGATGACGGACGAGCAGGCAAAAGAATTTGCCGACACGATAGTTGAGGCGAAGACAAAAATTCACCGCTGCCCAATATGCTGTGACTTAACCGACGCGGAGCTCTGCCCGATATGCAAGAGCCCGTCGAGGGACAAGAGCGTTATCTGTGTTGTCGAAGACCCGAAAGCGGTCATGGCTATCGAGCGCACGCACGAGTTCGGCGGAGTATATCACGTTCTCCACGGCTGATATCCCCGATGAACGGAGTCGGTCCGGACGATCTCTGCATAAAAGAGCTTGTCAACAGACTTGGCGACGGCGAAGTAAAAGAGCTTATAATGGCGACCAATCCGACAGCGAGGGTGATGTCACGGCTCTGTTTATCTCAAGGCTTGTAAAGCCGCTCGGAGTGAAAGTATCGCGCCTTGCTTACGGAATCCCCGTCGGCGCGGATCTTGAATATGCCGATAATTTCACTCTCACAAAGGCTATCGAGGCAGAAAAGAGCTCTGATAAAAAGAAAAGTTTTCCACATTCTTTTAGTTTTCCACATACCGGTTTTCCACACTTTCCACATCGGTGTTTTTAAGGGTGTGGAAAAGTAAAATTTTTCCTCATACGATGTGGAAAACTCAAAATCGCGGTTTCATTGACAGTAAAGGGACAGAGCACTTTTCCTCACTTTCAACACCCTCTACTACTACTACTAAATATAATATTTATTTATTCACAGACAGGGAGGATCTTTCATGAAATTTGTTTGCGGCACAGCGGAGCTCTCCGAGGCTTGCCTCAACGTGCAGAGAGCAGTATCGACCAAAACATCGATACCCGCAGTAGAAGGTATTCTCATAAAAGCAGTCAGCGGTCAGCTTATTCTCACGGGCTATGACCTTGAACTCGGCATAAATACCGCAATAAAGGCGACAGTCGAAGAAGAGCTCGATAATTATCAACGCCCGCATTCTCTGCGACATTATGCGCAAGCTCCCCGGCGAGAGCGTGCGCTTTGAGTCCGATGCGAGACTTCTTGCAAGCATAGTCAGCGGCAACGCAAAATATTCGCTTATCGGCATGAGCGCTGAGGAATATCCCGAGCTCCCGTCAGTCTCCGGCGGATATCCTATTGTTATCAATCAGGGCGTTTTAAAAGATATGGTCAGGCAGACTATATTCGCCGTCGCAGTTAACGACAGCAAGATCGTTCACACAGGCGTCAAGTTTGATATCAGCGGCAATATACTGAAGCTCATTGCAATTGACGGATTCAGACTCGCCGTCAGAAAAGAGAATATAGATTATTCCGGCGACGATATCTCGTTTATCGTCCCCGCGAAGACTCTTTCTGAAATAATGAAATTGATGAACGACGATGACGGAACTATCTCGCTCGGAGTCGGCAAGAGACATATTGTCTTTGAAATCGGCTCTTACAGCGTCGTTTCGAGACTTCTTGAGGGCGAATTTTTAAATTACGAATCCGCTATTCCGCCCAAATGCACAACAAGAGTCAGAGTCAACACCCGCGACATGATAAATTCGATCGACCGCGCGTCGCTCATTATCAGCGAGAAGTACAAGAGCCCCATCAAGTGCGTTTTCGCAGACAATATGATAAGACTCTCGAGCGTAACCTCGCTCGGTACTGCGAGCGACAGCGTTTCGGCCGAGATAGATGGCGACGATGTTGAAATAGGTTTCAATAACAAGTATCTGACCGATGCACTGCGCGTTGCGGATACAGACGAAGTCAATTTCAAGCTCAACGGCCCCGTCTCGCCGATAATAATCCTTCCGCCCGAAGGCGACAGCTTCCTGTTCCTCGTGCTGCCCGTTAGAATAAAGACTGAGTAAGAAGGATAAAAATGGTTAAAAAACTCAAAGTCAGAATAAAAGAGAAACCGGTCACGGAGAAAAAGATAGACACCGAGTTTATCCGCCTCGACGCTTTTTTGAAGCTCTGCGATGCAGTTGTGACCGGCGGACACGCAAAGTTCGTTATCCAGGACGGAGAAGTAAAAGTCAACGGCGAAGTCTGCACTTCGCGCGGCAAGAAGCTCCGTCCGGGAGATACGGCTGAATTTGAACACAAAATATACAAAGTTATCTGATATGTATGTAACACAGCACAATGCAAAAGACTTCCGCAATCTTGAAAATGCAGTAATTTCGCCGGACAGGTCTATAAATATAATTTTCGGCGAAAACGGACAGGGCAAGACAAATCTCATTGAGAGCATCTGGCTCTTTACCGGTTGCCACAGCTTCAGGACAAGGAAAAATTCCCAGCTTATACGCGAGAACTGCGAGCGCAGTATGCTCGATATAAGCTTTTTTGCATTTGACAGAGATCAGGCGGCTCGGCTCGAACTGACGGATAAAAAGAATGTGTGGATAAACGGCGTTCATAAAGACACTCCGCGAAGACTCATCGGTGAGTTCCCGGCGGTGCTGTTTTCCCCGGCAACGCTGTCTATAGTCCAGGACGGACCGGGCGAGCGCAGAAAATTTATAGACATAGCTATAAGCCTTGTCAAACCAAACTATGCAGGAATACTTTCAAGATATATCAAAACTCTCTCCGAGCGCAACGCGCTGCTGCGTCAGGCTGCGGCGAGCGGGAATATAAGCTCCGATATGTTTTTTCATGGGACGCACAGCTGTCCGCTCTCGGAGCAAAAATACTTCGCTACCGCTTTGAATATCTCGACATGATAAAAAAGCAGGCTGCGGAAAATTATTCAGGAATAACGCTGGGCGCGAAAAGCTGACGGTCAGATATGATACATTCTGCAAAGCTACCGATTTTGACGAACAATCGGCGGCGCAGACCATGCTCGACGAGCTCGAAAAAAGCCGCGAGACCGATATCCGACGCCAGTTTACAGGCACCGGCCCGCACAAAGACGATCTTTCATTTTTTATAAACAACAGGAATGCCCGCATCTATGGCTCGCAGGGTCAGCAGAGATCCTGTGCCCTCTCATTAAAATTAGCCGAGGCGGACATACTCGAAAAAATCACGGACGAAAGCCCGATAATCCTGCTCGACGATGTTATGAGCGAGCTTGACGACGGGCGTCAGGAACTGCTGCTCGAACGCCTCGGAAAAAGACAGGTTTTCATAACCTGCTGCGATCCGTCCCAGCTGCTGCGGCTGCAGAAGGGTAAAGCGTTTGAGATGACGGACGGCAGTATAAATGAAATATGAGGAGGGAGACTGATGTATCTTCATCTCGGTCAGGACAAGGTCGTGAGCATGGACGAGATAGTCGGAATTTTTGACCTCGATACTTCGACTGTTTCAAAAGCCACACGCGATTATCTCGCGAAGGCCGAAAAGGACGGCTGCGTTACGAATGTCTGCACCGATCTTCCGAAATCGTTTATAGTCTGCATCGGCAGAGACCAAAAAACGCACGTCTATATTTCACAGATATCGTCGTCAACGCTGCTCAAACGCACGGAGTATGTTGACAGTCTTTCAAATATCTGAGTGAGGGGATAACAAATGAAAAAGAGGAACACCGGAATTAACCTCTTTAAGCTGTTTTCTATGTTCATGATAGCCTTGCTTCATGTTCTGGGAATGGGCGGGATAACCGGAGCTGCCGCGGGAACAAGCAGCTATTATCCGGTTTATTTCATGCAGAATGCGGCATTCTGCGCGGTCAACTGCTACGCACTCGTCAGCGGGTATCTTATGCTCGGCAAAAAGATAAAGCCGTCGAGGATAACAGAATTGTGGTTCGAAGTATTTTTCTACAGCGTCGGTCTGTCCGCGATTATGATATCAATCTACCGTCGAATTTTTCAGCGCGCAGATATAGTCTATGCACTGACGCCGATAGTTTCAAAGCAGTATTGGTACATGACCGCGTATTTTCTGATGTATTTATTCATCCCGATGATGAACAAATTCGCAGAGGCGGCAGATAAGAAGAGCTTCACTGCGGTTATAGCTGTTATTTTGCTTCTGACAACGGGTTCGTTTATAATCGGAAAAGACGGATTCAAATTTTCCGAGGGCTACAGCCCGATATGGCTCATGGTCATGTATCTTGTCGGCGCGTATATGAAAAAATTCGGCGTCGGCGCGAAGATGAAATGGTACAGTGCACTGTTATTTTATATAATATCCGTCGGATGCAATTTTGCGCTAAATATATTTTTAAAAGATCCGATGAAAAAGATATTTACAGACGACACGGTGAACTACCTGACATATACCTCGCCTTTTGTGGTCTTGTCCGCAATCTTCCTTTTCATATTCTTCTCGAAGCTGAAATTCGGAAAGAAAACGGAGAAGTTTATAAATTATATAACCCCCGCCGCTCTCGGAGTTTATCTGATACATACTCACCCGCTCGTGTTTAATAAGCTGATGAAAGATATCGCGATGCCGCTCGTCAATCACGGCACGCGGCGATGATTTTCGGCTCGGTTGCAATGGCGCTCGCTGTATTTATAATATGTATAGTAATAGACCTTCTGAGAATACAGCTTTTCAAGCTGATAAGAATAAACGCACTGTGTAAAAAGCTTGACGAAGTGTTTAACAGCAAAAAGATGAAAACCATTGAAATCGAAGAGCCGGCGATTGAAGCGGGGCAGATTGAAGAAACAATAAATATATAAAATTAAAGCCGGAAGATTTTTTCTTCGGCTTACAACATTTCGATAAACCTGATTTTTTGGGCTTCGCAGGAATCAGAATCAATGCATCTCTTGTGTAAATGGAGGTGGCGCGTAGCGTCGTAGGGATTGTTTTGAAAAAGTTGAAAATTTTCAAAATTGCTGTTTTTTAACTTTCATACAACAACCCATCAGTCACGGCGAAGCCGTGACAGCTCCCATTATACAGGTGAGCCTTGAGACCATGAAATAATAGGTTTTTTGACAGACTAAAAGCCGGAAGAAAAATCTTCCGGCTTAATTTATTTGATTTTCAGCAGCAGCTTCGCCATTTTTCTTCCGAAGTGTTTGCGGTAGATATCGAGATATTCGTATTTGTCGAACTCGCCGTCGCCCTTTATGAGAATCTCCATCGGAACTCCGGCGAGAGATATCTCCGTCCCCGTCTCGCGCAGTCCGCAGCGAAGATAAAATTCTTTTCTGCGAACGGTCATCGGCTTGTTTTCGTCCGGCTTTTCTATTTCGAGCAGGAGATTGCGGCGCGGGAAAGTCTCGCACAGGGCGGGGATGATTTTTGAGCCCAGTCCTTGACCGCGCTTGTTGCCGTCAACGGCGAGGTACATCAGAAGCACCGATTTGCTGCCCGTGCAGGTTATCGCGAGAGCGCAGGGTTCGCCGTTTTCATATGCGGCAAACATTTTTATTATATTATTCTTCTGTAATTTTAAAAGCCTCGAAAAAGGCATTCTCTCTCTTATCGGAAAAGCTTCTCTGTATAGCTTTTTTACATAATTTACATCTATTTTAGAAACTTCGCGCAGTACCATTTTATATTACCTCAGTGAATGAATTTCATTATCAGCTCCGCTATGAACACGGCGGCGCAGGACGCGGCGGCAACGGTCAGCAGACCGCGCTCGAAATATGCGAGAATCAAAGCCACAACAAAGCCCGCTATCGCGCTCGGGAGACTCGCTGTGGATGAAAATATCGCGGGAACCGTCATAACGGCGAGCACCGCATACGGGACATAATAGAGAAAAGAATTTATGAATCTGTTTTCTATCTTTTTCTTGACCAAGACGAGCGGGAGCATCCTGACGAGATATGTAACTCCCGCCATGACGGCAAGACCGGAGAAAAACTGAATGTAGTTATTCATCGGCGCTCACCTCCTCTGTCTGCTCCTCTTTTATCGGGGCCACGAGCGCAAACAGCACGCTCGCCGCAACGGCGCAGATAATTATAGCGAAACCGCTCGGCACTTTTGAGAGCACGGGAATAAATTTAAATGCGCAGCTCAGAGCGATTGCCGTCAAAATGCAGAGCAGAGTAGGCAGGCTCTTTTTCGCGGGCGGGACTATTATCGCTATAAACATTCCATATATCGCGATTCCGAGGGCGGAGACGAGCATTGCGGGCAGGATATTTCCGGCGACCGCACCCAGGAGAGTACCGAGGCTCCAGCCGAGATAGGGAGTCAGGGTCAGTCCGTAGAGATATTTTCTGCCGAGCGGCGCGCCTTTTGAGATAGCGACCGCGAAAACTTCATCTGTATTGACAAACGATATTAAAAATCTATCAATCAATCTCACGCTCTTTCCGAGCTTCTGCGAGAGCGAGACGGACATGAGCGAATAGCGCATATTGATAACAAACTGCGTCAGCGCCAGCTCAAACAGCGATCCGCCGCCCGCGATTATCGGCACCGCCGCCAACTGCCCGGCGGATGTGACATTTGTCATCGAGATCATTACGGCTTCCCACGCTGTGAGTCCGTGGCTGACCGTGAATATTCCGAACGCAAAGGCGACCGACAGATAGCCTAAGCATATAGGCATTCCGTCGCGCAGTCCCTGCGAAAAGCTGTTTGTTTCTTTCTCCATAGTATTATCTCCGATTGAACGCAAAAAACATTTTTTTACATGGCTTTATTAATACTGCCGTTAATTATACCACACATGACGCATAAAAGACAGACGCAAGACTATAAATTTATGTGCCGGATAAAATAAACAAATGGTAAATTTGCTCAAATAGTGGTTGATGAAAAGATATAAAGGTATTATAATATTATATGAGTAAGCCGATGCCACCGGCTTTCGAAAGGAGCAGAACAATGAAACAGGAAATCAAAGATCTCTATGACCTCTGGCTGAAAAAGACCGAGGGCAATGCTGAACTTCATGACGAGCTTTCCGCCATTGAAGGCAAAGAGGATGAGATATCGGATAGATTTTACCGTGCGCTCGAATTTGGCACGGGCGGTCTGCGCGGAGTTCTCGGCGCGGGCACAAACAGAATGAATGTTTTCACCGTCAACCAGGCGACCCAGGGTCTGGCGGATTATCTCAACGCAAAGTATGATTCCCCGTCCGTCGCGATAGCGCACGATTCGAGAATCAACTCGGATGTTTTCGCAAAGGGCGCGGCAGGCGTGCTCGCCGCAAACGGAATAAAAGTATATATTTATCCCGAATTGGTTCCGACCCCGATGCTCTCTTTCGCCGTGAGAAAGCTCCATTGCAGCTCCGGCATAATAATTACCGCCAGCCACAACCCCGCGAAGTACAACGGCTACAAGTGCTATTCGCACGAAGGCTATCAGATGACCGATGCCGAGGCGAACGCCACATACGAGTGCATCAGAAAAGTTGATATCTTCGACGATGTCCGCACCATGGACTTCGACGAGGGCATAAAGAGCGGAAAGATTGAATTTATTGACAGCAGCGTGAACGAGGCATTTTATGAGTGCGTCCTCTCGCGCAGAGTCAATCCCGACGCGTCTCAAAGGGCAAGCTTAAGCTGATTTACACTCCCCTCAACGGCACGGGCAACAAGCCTGTCCGCGAGGTGCTCAAGCGCGCGGGCTTCGACGATGTTACGGTAGTCCCCTCTCAGGAGAACCCGGACGGCCACTTCCCGACCTGCCCCTATCCGAACCCTGAGATTCGTCAGGCTTTTGAAGAGGCTCTGAAGCTTGCCGAGGGCAAGAATGTCGATCTGCTCCTCGCGACCGACCCCGATTGCGACCGCGTCGGCATCGCCGTCAACACCGGAGACGATTACAGGCTCATGAGCGGCAACGAAGTCGGCGTTCTGCTGACCGAGTATATTCTCTCTTCGATGAAAAATGCCGGCACTCTGCCCAAAGATCCCGTTATAGTCAAGTCGTTCGTTACGACTTCGCTCGTTGACCGCGTCGCGGAGAGCTACGGCTGCGCGATACATGATGTGCTGACAGGATTTAAATATATCGGCGAATTTGCGACTGATCTCGAAAAGAAAAACGAGGGCAACAGATTTATTCTCGGTATGGAAGAGAGCTACGGTTATCTTTCGGGCTTGCACGCGAGAGACAAGGATGCGGTAGTCGCGTCCCTCCTTGTCTGCGAGATGGCGGCATATTATAAATCTCAGGGCAAGACTCTCGCCCAGAAGATGACCGAGATATATGAAAAATACGGCTACTACAAGAACATTCTTCTCAACTTCACTTTCGAGGGCGAGAGCGGAATGGAGAAGATGGGCGCTATCATGACCTCGCTCAGAGAGCACGCCCCAGAAGAGATAGCGGACATGAAGGTTATTGAGACCGCCGACTACAAAAAGTCCGAGCGCGTTGATATAATGAGCGGTAAAATAAGCGCGATAGACCTGCCGAAGTCAAATGTTCTCGCATATAAACTGCCCGACGGCAACAGCGTCATAGTCCGCCCGTCCGGCACCGAGCCGAAGCTCAAGGCATATATAACCGCCTGCGGCAAGGATGAAAATCACTCCTCGGCTCTCGGCGAGAAGCTCGGCGAATCTATTGAAAAAATTCTCGCGTAAAATAACGCCCGAACGAAAGGATGATAAAAATGCAGAAGAGAGGAATATGGACAAGAGTGGTCGCCATAGTTCTGGCGGCTCTGATGGCGATAAGCGTTGCTGCGGCGGCAATAACCGCTTTTGCAGAAGAAATGGTTCCCGTAACGGGTCAGAACACCTCGAACACTAAATGGATAATCATTGCGGCAGTTGCCGCCGTGTGCGTCATTCTTGTTTGCGTGATACTGCCCAAAGCCAAGAAAAAGTAAGCTAAAGTAGACAAAATAAATAAATATTTCCTTAAATTTATCTGAAATCAAAAAATGTTCACAATTTGAACACAATTTGGCTATATTTGGATGTCAGAATAAAGAAAGTATAGGAGATATGAATAGAGGTGCTTTCAGGGCGGCGGTATCAATTTGATACGCTGTCCTGAAAGCTTTTTGAAAGGAAAAAACATGAACAGAGATTTTCTTGAGATGATAAAAACCCGCCGCAGCACGCGCAGCTTCAAGCCTGATTCTATACCGGAAGATCTGCTCGACGCAGTCCTCGAAGCGGGCACTTATGCGCCGACGGGCATGAATCGCCAGTCGCCTGTTATAATCGCGGTGTCCGATAAAAAGTACCGCGAAAAGCTCTCGAAGCTCAACGCCGCGATAATGGGCGTCGACAAAGACCCATATTACGGCGCGCGACCGTTGTTCTCGTGCTCGCGGATCCGAGCGCAAACACATTTGTTGAGGACGGCAGCTGCGTGCTCGAAAATCTGATGCTCGCCGCTCACGCCTGCGATTTGGGCTCGGTCTGGGTTCACAGGGAGCGCGAGATATTCGACAGCGAAGAGGGCAAAAAATTACTGCGCGAGTGGAATCTGCCCGAAACCCTGCGCGGAGTCGCTCGATAGCCCTCGGCTATTCCGTCGCCGAACCCACTGCGCGTCCACCGCGCAAGGACGGATATATAGTAAAAATCTGAATAATAAAAAGGAACTGCCGTGTGCAGTTCCTTTTTGTTATAAATCAGCACAATATTGTAGTGGCGGATGATATCCGCCCCTACGGTCGGCAGAATAAATCTTTACAAAGATTGCATGTCACTTGCGCGGCATCGGTGCGGCGAAGTCGCCGCACCTTACATGTTATAAGGCAATAAAATATGTCCGCACGGTCAACTTAAAATTCTGAAAATATATTTACACTATCCACATCGGGTTAGTCATGCACCACACGGCGGTATCATACGGGATATTTTTCTCTTTCGGTCTCCATAGAGCCATTTTGATGTTGAAAAATGCCTTTCTGAATCCGCGCAGACGGTATGTTATCTGCGCGCGGACAAAGCCTTTTTCTATTATAGAGATATCTTCGTCGAATTCCGATTCGCCGCCGATTCTGTGTTCATATATGATTTTTTCGTTGTTGAACACGCGCAGGGTCATATTTTTTCTGAGTTTTTCGGCGTGCAGATGAACTTTCATCCCCGGGACAAATTTAACTTCATCGCCCTGAACGCAGTCTCTATATGACAAAACGAGCCTCGACGCATCGGGCGAGTTAGTGATAAACGAGTTGCCGCGGCGCAGGGCATATAAGATATCTTTTTCGCTGTTTGATTCGGCAAAGACGAATGTTGTCGGCGAAGCGAGCATATCCGATGTGCCGTAGTCGCGGTGATAGTCGCTACCGCCAACTGCCGCGATTCGCCTGCCGCCGAGAATCTGCCGCTCCCACCAACTGATGCAGGTCATGTTGCTCTGATGCATGAACATGTTCCAGATTTCAACGCAGTCCGCCGGAAAATCTTCGAGCGGCATCCTCCATCCGAAGCGGCTGCAAAACGGGTGGTTTATTGACACCGTGCATCCGTTTGAATGAGCGAGAGCGGACATTGAAAGATACTGTTCGTATTTCTCCGGGCGCGTGCCGTCAAATTCGGGCAACCCGCTCCCGAATATATTCATGTGCCGTTTCGCCCGGTGTATTCGGCGCCGGGAATGACGAGCAGATTTTCTGAATAATAGCTTTTGTCGCCGACCGCGTTTTTGTTGTGGTCGGTGATTATTATCCAGTCGAGACCCTTGGTTTGACATTTTTCAATGAGCTCGTCGGGCGTGTATTTTCCGTCGCTGATTGAAGAATGCATATGCGTGTCGCCGCAGAGCCAGATTCTGTTTGGCATATCGGGTCTCCTTTCGTGAAAATTAGAAATTTATGCTTTGAGTGCGAACGAAATTATTCCCAATCTTTCCATATCTCCGGACAGTAGCCGACCGTTGCCTGCTTGCCGTTTCGGACTATCGGGGTCTTGAATAATTCTGGGTGTTCGAACACTTCTCCTCTTTGTCCTCGTCGTGCGCGAGATATTTTATGAACTGCTGTTCGTATGCCTTGCTCTTCTCGTCGAATAATTTGTCCATGCCGCCGACGGCTTTCTTGACCGAGGCGTATTCACCGCGGCTCATGCCGTATTTTGCAACATCGATGAGCTGATATTTTATCCTGCGCTCCTTGAACCAGCGCTCCGCCTTTTTCGTGTCGAAGCATTTTGATTTTCCGAAAATCTGTATGTTCATGTTCTTGCTCCTTTTTCTCTTGTATCCGGTGACAATTATATGATAAAATATCTTTGTTGTAAAGGAGTTGAACCGCTTGACGATGGATATGCCGAAAAATGTTGACACCGCGATAAACCTGCTTCAGTCGGCGGGTTTCGAGGCATATGCCGTCGGCGGATGCGTGCGCGACAGCCTGCTCGGAAAAATTCCGAACGACTGGGACATAACGACCTCGCGAAGCCGGAGGATATGAAATCCGTGTTTGCAGACTTTCACTGCATCGACACGGGCATAAAGCACGGCACGGTGACAGTAGTTATCGACGGCGAGCCGCTTGAAATAACGACTTTCCGCCTCGACGGCGAATATGAGGACAACAGGCACCCGAAAAGCGTGACTTTTACTTCCAATCTCGGCGCGGATCTCGGCAGGCGTGATTTTACGGTCAACGCCATGGCTTACAGCAAAAAGACCGGGACGGTCGATCTTTTCGGCGGTCAGAATGACCTCAAGAACAAAATAATCCGCTGTGTCGGCGACCCGGACAGGCGTTTTAACGAAGATGCCCTGCGAATTCTGCGCGCCCTGCGCTTTGCGTCCGCGCTCGATTTTGAAATTGAGGAGAAAACCGCGCAGAGCCTTTTGAAAAACCGCGCTCTGCTCGGAAATATTTCAGAAGAGCGCATAGCAAAAGAGCTGTTAAAGCTCGTCTGCGGAAAAGGCGCAAAGCGAATTCTAACGGACTTTGCCCCGGTGCTGTTTGAAATCCTGCCGGAGCTTCAGCCGATGTACAAAAACAGCCACGACAACCCGCACCACTGCTATGATATATACGAACACACGCTAATAGCCGTCGAGAGCATCGACCCCGAGCCGACGCTGCGCTTTGCGATGCTCCTGCATGACTGCGGCAAGCCCGCCGTCAAAAAATTCGACGAAAACGGTGTTGCGCATTTTTACGGGCATCAGCGAATCAGTGCGGAGATTTCGGCGCAGATACTCGCGCGGCTCAAAGTGTCGAACAAATTCAGAGATGAAATTCTGTTCCTCGTCAGCAACCACGACCGCTGGGAGCTATATGAAAACACGGAAAAAATGCCGCGCTATCTCTCAAAATTCGGTCTCGACGGCGTGCTTAAATTGCTCAAGGTCATGCGCGCCGATGTGCTCGCGCAGTCGCCGGAATACAGATACCGACTCGATCAGATAGCCGATGCCGAAGAAACTGCGAAGAATTTGGCGGCGCAGAAGCCGTGCCTGTCGCTGCGCGAGCTCCAGATAAACGGGCGCACGCTCATGGATATCGGCATCCCGCAGCAGAAAGCTCGGCGCGGTGCTCGCCCAATTACTCGACGAAGTGATAGACGGGGTGACAAAAAATACGCAGGAAGCCCTGACGACCCGCGCGAGGGAAATATACAGTGAGATGAAATAAAATCCGCCGTGTTGATTTTTTGATGCGGCGGATTTTTGCTTTGTTTGGAGTGGAAGGATGTGTATGGTATGGCAGAATATTATCCACCCACAGATTTTGCACAATTTTATTGATATATAACTTGTAGGGTGCGGCGACCTCGACGCACCGCTGCCGCTCTACCTTTGCGCCATACCATAATCAAACTTTTATACTACCCACGTTTTCTTTTTAATATCTGCAAAAAAACAAACGAGTCGTGTCTTTGCTCTTACCAGATATACTTCAAACACTGCAGCGTGGCTATTGAAGGCTGATTATAAAAATTAGCTTGGGTCACTTACTTTTTTCTTTGTTGTGGTTTGAGCAATAGACAACTCCCAATTTGCAGAAGCCCTGCACACCCCATCAACAAACAAAGGCATCCGTCATGAGCAGATGCCTTGATATTTTATAAAACTGTTTTTTCGACTGAGGTGCCCGAGATATATTTCTCTTTTATCTTCATCAGCTCTGCCATGTGCGCTGTCTGAAGATGCGCTTCCTGCTGTTTTGCCGAAGCCCATTTTTCAACGAGCAGTACCGTGTCCGGGTTTTCCGCCGAGAAGTAGTAGTCGTAGCCCTCGCAGCCGTCTTCGGCGCGGACGGTATTGAGAATCCCGGAGCTGTTATTTCTCTGACGAATTTTTCTCCGCCGCCGGCTTCGCCGTGTATTTTACTAAGAGCAATAGCATAAAAATCCCCCGCTTATCTGCACTGAGCCGCGATGCATTCGCTCAGGCGCGCCAGATTTTCCATGCCGAGGCTCTCCGCCCTGACGCTCGCGGCAGTCCCGCCGCTTCTATAGCCGCATTTATCTTGTCTTTCGGGATTCCGAGTCCCGCGCTCAGCGAGTTAGATGCGGTCTTTCTGCGCTGACCGAACGCCGCCTTGACTACGCGGAAGAAGAATTTCTCGTCCGATATTTCAACGGGCGGGTCGGGTCTGATATCGAGCCTGATAACGCTGCTGTCCACTTTGGGAGCGGGCATGAACGAGCCTGCCGAAACGTCGAAGAGCTTCTTTGCGTCGCATAGTAGTTGACCGCTACTGTTACGGCACCCGCGTCCCTGCTGCCGACCGGGGCGCAGAGTCTCGCCGCCGCCTCTTTCTGCACCATGACTGTCACCGCATCTATCGGAATGCGGCTCTCGAGCAGGTACATGATAACCGGCGACGTGATGTAATACGGCAAATTCGCGCAGACTACGACGCGCATTCCGTTAAAACGGCTTGCGATGAGTTCGTGCAGATCGGTCTTGAGTACATCTGCATTGAGCACTTCGACATTGTCGAAATCCTCGAGCGTACCCGCGAGAACGGGTATGAGGCGCGTGTCGAGCTCAAGCGAGACGACTTTTTTCGCCCTCTTTGCAAGCTCCGCGGTCAGCACGCCGATTCCCGCGCCTATCTCGATAACGCCGGTGTTTCGTCCGCGCCGCAGCTCCGCCATGCGCGGGCAGACGGTCGGATTTATCAGAAAGTTCTGACCGAGCGACTTCGAAAAAGTGAATCCGTGAGCGAGAGTATTTCTTTTATAGTATTGATATTTGAAAGATCCTGCATATTATCTCCTTGTTATTCGGTCAGCGAGCAGATGCGCACGCCGAAAAGTCCTGTTTCGACCTTGACCTCAATCGAATCGCCGACTTCGACTTTGCCGCAGCGCTCCTTGGGCAGGTCGATCCACGCGTCGACTCCCGCGCCTTTCCACGGGGTCACGCGGATTCTGTGCGGACCGTCGTAAAACGCGGTTCTGATATCGTCGTCCGTCTCGATAACGACCGTGTTGACATTATGTACGCCGCGGGTGAACGTGTTGTTGAGCGTCATGGCGCAGCCATTATAGAAAGCGCGGCGAGCAGAATGAACAGCGCCTGCTTCACTCCGCCGACGGAAAAGCCCGCAAACTTCTTCTTGCATATCATATAGGCAACTATAGTCAGCACAATGACGATAATAATGCTCACGCAGAGCATCGGACCGAACGAATCTATGGCGTTGTTTATCTCGGTCTCAAAAATCATGAGCGCCACCGGCACCATCGGCGCGCACCAGATGCTCTCCGTGCGTCCGCGGCACATATTGAATGTCAAAAGTCCTATGCTCGCCGCGGAATAGACGACCGCTGCCGCCGCGACGAATTTCACGCTGTGGAAGAACGCGAACAGCGCAAACACCGCTATATTGGCGCACAGCCAAATTATATTTTTCTTTTTCATTGATTTAACCCCTCATTGACGGCAGATTATATTTTACTGATTCGCACCCTTGCCGCTCAAATATTCTATATCCATTGCGAGAATACGCGCTTTTTGGCAGTGCGACATTTCCTCGCGCTTTTCATTTGTTACCGACGGAGTCAGCGACTGCATCATCAGGCGAAAAACATTCTCACTGCGCTCGCCGTCGGTCTCCTCGTATATTTTTCCGAAAGCTATAGCACTCCGGTATTTTGTGGTGAAGCGATCTTCAATCACTCCGCCGTTTTCGACGACGCAGAACGAGCATTTGTTATCCCGCGCTATGGCGTCGATTTTATGACCCTCGGCGGCGCAGTGAAAATATATTCTCTCGCCGTCATAGACATAGTTCAGCGGCACGGCATAAGGATAACCGCCGTCGCCCGCGAGGGCGAGCACACCGTAAGAGCCGTTTTCGAGTATTTCTTTTGCCTGCCCCTCGGGCAGTTCGCGCTCAGCACGCCTCATTTTTCTGAACATATCATATCTCCGTGTGGTTTGGTTGAGAAATTTGCTAAAAGTATTTTGTGAATGCCCCGCAGAGAGACAGGATGGATAAAGAGCGGACGAAGCAAAGCAATAAATTGTAGCGTACAACTGTAAATGTCTGCGATAGGCAAGCAATCAATATTGCAAATCAGCACAATCTTGTAGGGGCGGATATCATTCTCCCGCGAAATCCGTACAATCTTATTGCCGCGTATTTTGTAGGGGTCGGCGACTTGTCCGCACACTCACAGCAATCTCGTGTCGTTGATTATCAGCTCGAAGCTGCAATCGAGTCTGGCGGCGGACTTTTTGCAAAGCACCATGCGCTCGAGGAAAATCTCGAAGTATTCCATCACCGGGCAGATGTCCGTGTCGATCTTCAGGCGCAGGATTATTACTCTGTCCTCGCCGTCAACCTCAAGCTCCGAGTCCACGACCGCGTAGTTGACTCTGTCGTGAATGTCCGTGCTGACTGTTTTGCTGTTTCTGACGCGGCTTCTGCGCACGTCGCTCTTGTCAGCGAGGATGAGCGCCGCGGCGATCGGGCTGACGGGTGCCGCCGTCTTTTCGTCGTGGTGCCCGATCGCGCCGACTATCAGCGCGATGTCTTTCGGGTTTATGTCGAGGCTGCGCAGAATGTTGAATGCGAGGATGCCGCCGCTCTGCGCGTGGTCGCATCGGTTTATCATGTTGCCGATATCGTGCATGTATCCGGCGACCGCCGCGAGCTCGCATTCGTGGTCGCTGTAGTTAAGTATTTCCAGTATCTCGCGCGACATTTTTGATACCGTGCCCGCATGGGCGAGTCCGTGCTCGGTGAAGCCCAGCTCGCCGAGAACGCGGTTGCCTGCGAGGATATAAGTCTTGAGCTCTTCGTTTTCATGAATTTTATCGTAAAGTTCCATTTTTTGCACCTCTTTTTTCGCTTTACAGCGTAAATTTGTAAAAAACCTGTTGTCTTTCTTTTCTTTTGCCTACTTTGTGAGTATAATATAACCAATAAAGAGTCTGGAGGTAATTTCAATGTCCACTGTATTAGTAACCGGCGGCGCTGGCTTCATCGGCTCGCACACGAGCGTTGAGCTGCTCAACGCAGGATATGATATCATTATACTCGATAATTTTGTCAACAGCAAGCCCGAAAGCCTTAAAAGAATAAAAGAACTTACGGGCAAGGATTTCAAATTCTATCAGGCGGATATCCGCGACGAAGAGGCGATGACCAAAGTTTTCGCCGAGAACAAGATCGATGCGGTTATTCACTTCGCGGGTCTCAAGAGCGTTCCGCAGAGCGTCAAAGAGCCGCTCAACTACTATGACAACAACATAGCGGGCACGGTCTGCCTGTGCCGCGTGATGGATAAGGCGGGATGCAAGAAACTCGTCTTCAGCTCGTCCGCCACTGTTTACGGCAGCAAGAACCCCTCTCCGCTCAGAGAGGATATGCCGACCGGCGGCACCACGAACCCCTACGGCACGACGAAGTATTTCATCGAGCAGATACTTCAGGATCTGTGCATTTCCGACAGCGAGTGGGGCGTGTCCATCCTCCGCTACTTCAATCCCATCGGCGCGCACAAGAGCGGGCGCATCGGCGAGGATCCCAACGGAATCCCCGGCAACCTCATGCCCTATATCACTCAGGTCGCCATCGGCAAGCTCGAGTGCCTCAACGTCTGCGGCAACGACTATCCGACCCCGGACGCACTGGCGTGCGCGACTATATCCATGTTGTCGACCTGGCTCTCGGCCACATAAAAGCCCTCGACAGATTGCTCAAAGTCAAGGGCTGCGAGGTCTATAACCTCGGCACCGGCAAGGGCTACAGCGTACTCGACGTTGTCAAGGCTTTTGAAAAGGCGTCGGGAATCAAAATCAACTACAGAATAGCTCCCCGCCGCGCGGGTGATGTCGCCTGCTGCTATGCGGACGCGACAAAGGCAAAGGAAGTGCTCGGCTGGCAGGCGCAGTACGATATCGACGATATGTGTGCCGACTCGTGGCGCTGGCAGTCGCAGAACCCCAACGGCCTGGAATAAGCTGTTCGGAAAGGAACCGGTTTGACGGAACTTTTTGAAAATATACAAAAGCCCGAGACCGCCGTGCTTGTCGGCGTGGATCTGGGCGAATATGACTGCGAGGCGTCGCTCGACGAGCTTGAGGAGCTGGCAAAGACCGCCGGAGCCGAGGTCGAAGCGCGCGTGACTCAGCGGCGCGAGACTCCCGACTCCGCGACCTTCATCGGCTCGGGCAGGCTCAAGGAGATAAAAAACTTCTGCGCCGACAACGACGTTGATCTGCTTATCTTCGACAGCGAGCTGACCCCATCACAGCAGAGGAATATTGAAGACATAACCGACGTGCGCGTTGTTGACCGCACGCAGCTGATACTCGATATCTTCGCCGCGCGCGCAAGAAGCGGCGAGGGCAAATTGCAGGTCGAGCTGGCTCAGCTTAAATATCTGCTCCCGCGCCTCGGCGGCAAGGGAACGAGCATGTCGCGTCTCGGCGGAGGAATCGGCACGCGCGGACCGGGCGAAACAAAGCTCGAATCCGACCGCCGCCACATCCGCCGCAGGATAAAAAATCTTGAGGACGGGCTTGAGGCGCTCTCGCGCCGCAGGAAGCTCGCGCGCGAACGCCGCGAAAAGGACGAAGTCGAGACGGTCGCCATAGTCGGCTACACAAACGCCGGAAAATCAACGCTGATGAACGCGCTGACCCAGGCGGGCGTGCTTGCGGAGGATAAGCTCTTCGCGACCCTCGACCCCACCTCCCGCGCGCTGACTCTGCCGGACGGCAGAAGAGTTATGCTCATAGACACGGTCGGATTCATCCGCCGCCTGCCGCACGGACTTGTCGAGGCGTTCAAATCGACCCTCGAAGAAGCGGCGAGCGCAACGCTGATACTCAACGTCTGCGACGCTTCGTCGCCGGACTGCGCCGAGCACCTTGAGGTCACGAACAGGCTTCTCGAAGAGCTCGGATGCAAGGGCAAGCCGATAATCGCCGTGTTCAACAAGTGCGACGCCGCGCCGGATCTCTCGTGGCTCTCGGCGGGACTGCACAGCGTCAAGATATCCGCGCTCACGGGAGAGGGACTGGACAGGCTTTTAAACGAGATGGTCAGGGCACTGCCGCCCACGCGCAAAAAGGTCACGCTCCTGCTCCCCTATTCCATGGGGTCGGATGCCGCGCTCCTGCGCGAAAAAGGCGCGCTCGACCGCGAGGAATACCGCCCGGACGGACTGCTGATGACCGTCACCGCAGACGCGAAGCTCCTCGAAAGATACAAAGATTATATTGTATAATAAATTGTATAGTAAAACACCGACCTCCGGGATATATCGGGGGTCGGTGCTGTTTATAGTGGTTGACTGTTTCCGTCGCAACGAGCTTTATCGCCGCGTCGCTCACACTACTGCGCTCGCCGCTCTATGGGCTCGGCTACGCCGCAAACGATATTGTATTAATTATTATGTGGATAATGGCGACTGTCAACGACCCGCCGTATCTGCCGATGATAGTCTGTTTCTCGGTGTTCTTTATCAATGACTGCTACGGTTCATCAACTGGAGAAAGATCAGGCAGCGCAGGGAGAGACTGCCCCGACGCAGTGAACTTGCGTGTGTAGTCCGCTATCTCAAGCGTGCGGTCGGATTTCTTGGCGGCGATAAAGATAAAGTGATATTCGCCGCTTTTCTCGGGGAGGGTGTTGAACTCACCGGTGTCGGCATTATAGATAAGACAGAGATCGTATTCGCCGAGCGTAAAAGCCGGGGCGCAGCCCTGAAGCTCGGTCGGCAGCTCTTCTTTCCAGCGGTCGTCGCTTTTAGCGTTTTGAAAAAATGCGTCGAAGCTCGTCTTTTCGCAGAGCACCGATGAGCGTACCTCACCCTCGAACAGCTTGTTGATTACGCATTTTTCGCTCTTCGGAAGCTCGATATTTATCTCCGCAGCATATTTTTCGGCGGCAAGATTGTCGGATATGTACGAATCTTTGAAAATCGGCGTAAACGAGCCGTAGACTGCAAGGATGACCGCGAGAATCAGCCCGACAACTATATTTCTGACGTTGCGTATGCCCTTTTTGTTTTGATAAAAGCCGAAGATTATTGACGCTGTCGGTATCGGCAGGAAGAGATAGAAAATCCACATTCTGTTCACGGCTTCGCCAGAGCGAAGCTTGACGGACGTCCGGAACTGCGGCTTCAAGGGCGGTAAGCGCGAAAAACGGGCAGAGTATGGAGAGGATTATCAGCAAAATCGATATCACTTTCCCCTTGCCGGACGCTGCGACTGTGTTTTTTCCCGCGCCTATATACGGCCTGACCGCATCGCACAGCGGCTCCGATTTGCGCAGGATGAATAAATTTTCCCCGTGGACAAATACTGCATGCGTCTGATTTTCGAGAATCTTTGACACATCTCCGTAGCGCACGACAAATCGGCTCGAAAGCTCGCCACGGCGCATGACGTTATCACCATTCTGTCCGCATAGAGATCGTATTCGTATTTTCTGTCTGCACTTTTTTGCAAGGCACTCTTTTTGTAAGAGACGGCTCCGATTATCTGTTTGATAAGGACGGCTATAGTGAAAATCAGCGCGGCAATGCAAAAGCCCGGAATGTCGATTCTGTCGTCGCCGATGGCGGACGCAGAAAGAACTATGGTAAAAAGCACCGCGACGAACAGCGTTCTTAGGATACGCGGCATGAAAACAATGCGCGTTGCGGATTTTATGTCTTCCGGAGTGTATGTTATTTCGCCGTGCTTATGCGGGATTACTGCCGCGGGTGCTTTTTGCGGACTCTCCGTCTGCTGCTCCGACATGAGCGCGTCGAACGACACGCCGAAGATATCTTTTAATGTATATATGTTGTCGATGCTCGGCGCAGTCTGCCCGGTCTCCCACTGGCTGACCGTCTGGCGGCTGACCGAAAGTTTATTTGCAAGCTCCTCCTGAGACATACCGCGCTCTTTTCGCAGAGCCTGTATCCGTGATCCGATCGTCATAGCTTTTCTCCTCCCTTTTGTGTTCAATTATATCAGAGAAGCCTGCTGTCCGCAAGAAAGCGGCGTTTGCATTTGTCAAGCGGCGCTTGCGGAGCCGTAAAAATTAAATAAAAAATAAACATTTGAAAATATGCTCATATTTGAAGTAAAAAAGTCGAATCTTCTGTTATATTATATAGAAAGCAAAGGACAGGAGGCGATACCGTGAAAAACAGGCATGAGGGTCTTGCGAGGTGAAGAAGGACGGCGTGACCTACTGCAATATGTTCTGGCTGTTCATGTTCGGCAATGTGCTCGGCGTTCTGCTCGAGGGTACATGGTGCAGGCTGATTTTCGGCCACTGGGAGACGCATGTCGCAACCATCTGGGGACCGTTCTCTTTGATATACGGCGTAGGCGCAGTGATGTTCTACATAAGCGGCGAAAAAATACGGAGCACCGGTTACAAGGGAGTTGTCGCCCGGTTCTGCTCTATCGCGATAGTCGCCACGGTCTTTGAGCTCGCCTGCGGGCTGCTGCTCGAATACGGCATGGGTATGAAAGCGTGGGACTACTCAAAGAGCTTCATGAACTACAAAGGTCTAATCTGCCTGAAAATGACGCTGCTCTGGGGACTTGCGGGCGTTATCTTCGCCTATATGGTCGTGCCGAAGCTCAAAAAGGTGTTTGCGCGTATGCAGGGCACGGGCTGGAAGGTCGCGTGTGCCGCGTTATCGATATTTATGATAATCAATCTCTCGTTCACTCTCGTGTGCATGGTGCGCTGGAGAGACCGCCGCGCGGGGATTGCCGCGACAACGCAGATCGGTCAGTATGTCGACAGCAAGTATGACGACGCGATGATGTCAAGCCGCTTCTGCGAATGGCATGTTATAAAAAAATAAGCAAAGCTATTTTGCAATGCGGGACTGCTTTCGGGCGGTCCCTTTTTTGTTGCGACTTTTTTTGTTGTGTGGTATACTTTGGCATATAAATCTTACGGAGGAAGAAATATGCAGTGTATTCTCTCCGCCCTCGTGGCGATCATTATCGCGCTCGCGCCGGTGTTCAATATTCCGCTGACCGTTGTGCCGCCCAAAGGCGAGCTGCCGCACGAGAGCGAGCCCGCGCCGTCGGAGCTTTCGGTATATGACAAAGTCGCCGGCGTTGACGACTCGGTGTTCTATATCTCCCGCCCGAACGAGGAAAATATGAAAATAATATATGCTTCCGATTTCGGCATGGACAGCAACTCGCAGGACAACACGGACGCTTTCTGCCGCGCGATTGATTACTGCCGCAGGAATCCGGGCACGCGTCTTGTAATAGATGCCGGGGAATACCGCTTCTCGCCGAAGAATACTATCGGCTTAAATTCGTTCAGGGATGTTCTTATCGACGCCGAGGGTGCGGTGTTCGTCTTTGACTGCGACAGATATTTCGAGATAAGCGGATGCGAAAATTTTGAGATAAAAGGGCTTGCCGTCGACTGGGCTTGGGACGAATCCCGCCTTGCTTCTGTTGTTAAAATCGAGAAGCGAAACGCGATAAAGCATACGTTCGATATGCGCTTTACCGAGCTTGACGAAGTGCCCGAGGACATCGCCGTCATGGTGATGACCCAGCTCGACCCCAGGAGCTGACCTTTGGCGCGGCGGGCGAGAGCAAAGAAAATTATATTTATCAGCACCCCGAGATAATCAAAAGCATTGAAAAAGTCGGCAAAAACGTTCTGCGAGTGACCCACGACGGCTCGCTCGACGAGTTCAAAAACTGCGAATATTATCTTGTGCGCCACTATGTCTACGGCTCTCAGGTTTTCTCGGTCTGCGGCGCGTCAGAGAATATTACTTTTGACGGCGTGAAGATATATTCCGCCGCCGGCATGGGCTGGCTCTTCACTCAGCGCGTCAGCCGCTATCAGATACTGAACTCGTCCATAGGCATTCGTCCGGGATATGAAAAAACGCGCCACATCTCGGCGACCGCCGACGGCGTGCATATCGCGGACACGAACGGGCATTTCAGAGTTTCCGGCTGCGATTTCAGTTATATGGGCGATGACTCGCTCAATGTCCACGACAATCTTCTCTATATAAAACAGCGCGTGTCCGACAATGCGCTCACGGTGTATGCGAATCAGTATCTGCTGACTATCGGCGACACGATGAAATTCAAGCTCGGCACCTATGCGATATAGATTTTGAGGCTAAAATAACCGACATCTCCGCCGACGGCGTGATAAGCTTCGACAGAACACTGCCCGAAGAGATAGCCGCCGATACAATAATGTATATCGCCGACTGCGACAGCGGAAATTATGTCATTTCAAACAACTATTTCCACGAGCACCGCGCACGCGGACTGCTGCTCCAGAGCGACAACGGACTCTGCGAGAACAACCGATTCTATAAAATAATGGGTCAGCAGATAAAAATAGTCATGGACATCATGCCCGGTCTCTGGTACGAGGCACGGGAGTCAACAATCTTGTTATCCGTAACAACGAGTTCAAGCTCGGCTGCTACAGCGGCTGGGATTCCGCCATCAGAATAGAGACAAATATCGCGGGCAGCGGGGCGCAGGTCGCGGCGTTTTCGAATATAACCGTCGAATCCAACCGCTTCATAAACTGCGAAAACTATATACTCCGCGCGACAATGTCTCGGGCTTGAATATTACAAATAATAAAATAATCAACACGCGGAGTATCGACGGCATTGATTTGAGATGCGGGCGTATTCGCCTCGGCGACTGCTGCTCGGCGGTGAAGATAAGCGGTAACCGCTGGAACAAGACGCCGCTCGCCCCGTTCGGCGATATAATCGCCCTCGACCACGGGCTCAAAGCTTTTCTTTGAAAATCTCCCGGAGGGATAAAATGAGCGAAGTAACAATCAGAAAATATAAAAGCGGCGATCTCCCGGAGATGATCGCCGTATGGAATGAGGTAGTCGAGGGCGGCGTGGCTTTTCCGCAGGAGGAGATGCTCGACAGCGTCGGCGGGGAAAAATTCTTCGCCGCGCAGACTTACTGCGGCGTCGCCGAGGTTGACGGAAAAGTGCTCGGGCTCTATATCCTGCACCCGAATAACATCGGCAGGTGCGGACATATCTGCAACGCGAGCTATGCGTCTCATCCAAAAGCAGAGGACAGCACATCGGCGAAAAGCTGGTGCTCGACTGCATCCGCCGGGCACATGAAGAGGCTTCAGAGTGCTCCAGTTCAACGCCGTCGTCAGGACGAACATCCACGCGCGCATCTCTATGAGCGCATCGGCTTCAAACAGCTCGGCACTATCCCCGGCGGCTTCAGAATGAAGGACGCAGCTACGAGGATATCTGCCCGTATTATATAGAGGTCTGAATAAATTAAGCCACTGCAGTGCTTTATGTGCTGCGGCGGGCGAGTTTTATATTTGAGTGCTTTGCAAATGAAATTTGCCGTGAAATCTATTCGCCCCCCGCAGGAAAGCTGTCGCGAAGTGGCCGAGGGGTTGTTTCGCTTTGCTCAAAGTAAGTAGGGGCGGATATCATGTCAAGCGAAACATGGTAAACAGTAGTGTAAGCACATGGTATACAATTATTAATATTAAAATTTTCCATCTTTTTTTGCCCTTTGTTTTCCGGCGATAATGCCGCGCGGCGCGGAAAAAATAACGGTGTCCGCAGTGCGGACAAAATCAAAAAGGGGGCGGAGCATGAAGCAAATCATAAGATTTTTCAGCGCGGTCGCGCTCATGCTCTCGGTGGGAATTTTTTCCTGCGTCGCTTACGGCGATATCCAGCTGCCCGACGAATACAGCGTCGTCGCGGGCAGCGGCGCGATATCGGCGAGAGCGTGTTTTCTGCGTCCGCGTCCGCATCGCCGCAGGGCGAATATGAGCTTGAGGTAAAAGCGTTCGGGGTGTTCCCGGTCAAGACCGCAAGGGTGAAAGTGTCTCAGCGCAGATATGTCACCGTCGGCGGCGAAATTTTCGGCATCAGGCTCTATACGCGCGGCGTGCTGATAGTCGGGAGCGAGGAGATCGAAACGGCGTCGGGCGCAATTGACCCGGCGGCTCGCGCGGGGCTGAAAAAGGGCGATATCATTTTAGAGATAAACGGTTCGCCCGTCAGCCGAAACAATGATATCTCCTCCGCCGTTGAGTCGAGCGGCGGCGACGAAGTCGAGCTGCTCATCGAGCGCGCAGGCAAAAAGCAGACGGTAAAACTCCTGCCCGCGCGGAGCAAAGTTGACAGCAAGTTCAAAGCCGGTCTGTGGGTGCGCGATTCGTCGGCGGGGATAGGAACGGTGACTTTCTATGACCGCAAAAACGGAATTTTTGCGGGGCTCGGTCATGCGGTCTGCGATGTTGACACGGGCGAAGAGCTGCCGATATCCGGCGGCGACGCGGTCAATGCTGCTGTAAAAGGCTGCTATAAGGGCAAGGACGGTTCGCCCGGCGAGCTGTGCGGCGTGTTCGCGCCGGGAGAGATAGGTGAGCTCTATGAAACTGCGGCATCGGCGTTACGGCGCGTTTAGCGAATTGCCGAAAACCGGGGAGATGCCCGTGGCGATAGCCGACGAGGTCAAAACCGGCAAGGCGCAGATTATCTCGACTGTTGACGCGGAC
>ENA-OQCP01000095-OQCP01000095.1-human-gut-metagenome-genome-assembly--contig:-NODE-95-length-33104-cov-8.541953_pt1 | contig 33104 bp, 28 predicted proteins | sample MGYA00242760_ERZ504583 | MGnify/ENA primary metagenome ERZ504583 (study PRJEB26092, sample SAMD00036308) | human gut metagenome | host: Homo sapiens | study: EMG produced TPA metagenomics assembly of...
CGATATAACAGAGAAGAACGATGATCACGAAGATGACAGCGATTATGAGAAATTCTGTTTTCTCTGTCATCGTCCGGAGAGCCAGGCAGGCAAAATGATCGAGCTTCCTAACAATATACATATCTGTAATGATTGTATGCAGAAAAGCTTTGACACCATGACCCAGCAGATGAATAACGGACTGAATCTGAACGATCTTCTTAATATGCCTAATGTGAGTATGATCAATCTTGGCAGTATTCAGGATGCAATTCCTCGTCCGAAGAAAGTAAAGAAGAAAAAAGAAGATGCCAGGCCAGAGATTGATCTTAAGAAGATCCCGGCACCACATAAGATCAAGCAAGCCTTGACGAATATGTAATTGGTCAGGAGAGAGCCAAGAAAGTAATGTCTGTTGCTGTCTATAATCATTATAAGCGTGTGGCTACAGACACTATGGATGAGATTGAGATAGAGAAGTCCAATATGCTGATGATCGGACCTACCGGATGCGGAAAGACCTACCTGGTAAAAACTCTTGCCAGACTTCTGGACGTGCCGCTGGCTATTGCAGATGCTACTTCTCTTACAGAGGCAGGCTATATTGGTGACGATATTGAGAGTGTGATCTCCAAGCTTCTTGCTGCAGCAGATAATGATGTGGAGAAAGCAGAGCATGGGATTTGTCTTTATTGATGAGATTGACAAGCTGGCCAAGAAAAAGAACACCAATCAGGCGTGATGTAAGCGGTGAAGCGGTCAGCAGGGACTTTTGAAGCTTCTGGAGGGAAGCGAGGTAGAGGTGCCGGTCGGAGCCAACAGCAAAAATGCCATGGTTCCTATGGTAACGGTAAATACCAGAAATATTCTGTTTATCTGTGGAGGGGCATTCCCGGATCTGGAGAATATTATCAAGGAGAGACTGAATAAGCAGGCATCTATCGGCTTTTACGCAGACCTGAAGGACAAATATGACAATGATCCACATATTCTGGAGAAGGTGACAGTAGATGATATCCGTGCATTTGGTATGATTCCGGAATTTATCGGACGTCTGCCGATTATATATACACTGGACGGACTGAATGAGGATATGTTAGTGCAGATTCTGAAGGAACCGAAGAATGCAATTCTGAAACAATATCAGAAGCTCCTTGCCCTGGATGAGGTGAAGCTGGACTATGAGGAAGATGCGCTTCACGCGATTGCGGCCAAGCACTGGAGAAACACACTGGAGCCAGAGGTCTTCGCGCCATTCTGGAGGAATATATGCTGGATATCATGTATGAGATTCCGAAAGATGACAGTATTGGACAGGTGATCATTACCAGAGAATATATTGAAGGTACAGGCGGTCCGAGAATCCTGCTTCGCGGACAGGAAATTCCCCTGATCGATGGCACAGTAGACAGGGAAACAGGTGTTTCATCATTTTGCAGCTGTTCAGGAGACAGCTTTTAGCCGTAAAAGTACTGAATAGTTACAACACTTTTTATATGAAAGGGAGATGGTATTATGGCACGCGATTTTTTTGACGAGTTAAGTGACACAATTACAAGGACAACCAAGGATCTTGGAAAAAAAGCCGGTCAGCTTTATGAGGCACAGAAGATCAGAAGTAAGATTTCCAGTGAAGAGCAGATGGTACAGAAACTGAAAGCAGACATTGGAAATGTGATCTTTGAGAAGTACAAAGAAGGTGCAGAAGTAGAAGAAGCTCTTAAAGGGTTCTGCGAAGAGATTGAGCAGCATCTGGATATTATTGACGGATATAAGGATGCAGCAGCGAGATGAAGGGACGGAAAATCTGTCCGGCATGTGGAAAATCTGTAGACAGAAGTGTCTCCTTTTGTCCATATTGTGGCTCTGTATGCCGACTCCGGAACCGGAGAAGCTGAGGGTGGATGTGGTGGACACTGAGACTGCAGAACCTGTAGAAGAGACAGAAGAGAAGCAGGCAGAGAATGAGGCAGGTGCAGAGGAAGAAAAGGCCTCAACAGAAGCTGAGAAAAGTGGTCAGGATTTTCTTGGTAAATAAGGAGGCTGCATGTATGCTTTCGCTAACAATTGCCGGCGGAATCTTTCTGCTGGATTATAAGATAAAAGAACATATTGACAGTACCCGCCTTCAGGGAAGCAAAGAAGAAGTACTGGGAGGCAGACTGCTCCTTCGGAACTGTCACAATAAAGATAAGATTCTTGGTAAGGTAAAAATCGGCAGGGAGAATTGCCAGGAGCTTGCAGCAGCTGGTATGGGCTGTGTGGCAGGGGAATACTGGCACCAGCTTCTCCACGGCGGAAATAAGCTTAGCAGAGTCGGTCTTGCCATGATCCTGGGTGGTGGAATGTCCAACTACACAGACCGTCGAAATAAAGGATATGTTACAGATTATGTGAGCCTGAATGTGAAGAAAAAGAAATTCGTAAGATCGTATTTAATCTGTCTGACGTATGTATTGCTGCAGGTACCATTCTGTGGGCAGCAGGAAATTTATTTTCATATAGGAAAAATAATCTGAGACAGAAAACAAAAGACACCTGGCACAGTGCGCTAGGTGTCTTTTGTTTTTCTGGAGAGCAGTGAGGGAGGATAAGGCTGCTTTGTATCTGTGCGTTCCAGCAGATAATCTACACTTACATTATAGAAGTCTGCAATTTTGCATAAGACATCAGGAGGGATGATTCTTTCCCCTCGTTCATAACGTGAGTAGGTACGCTGGATCACATTGAGATAGTGAGCCATGTATTTCTGTGTCAGATCATGATCTTCCCGCAGCTCTCTGATTCTTTTGTACGTCATATTTCATTTCTCTGGTGTAAAAGTATAAATAGTATCAGCCGTCAGCCACAGGTGGATAACGTTGATTTCATTATAAATTGCGGTTCCCTTGGAATAGTTAAAAAGACCAAAATGGACTAAGAACAAATCTATGCCGGAATCCTAAAAGATACAAAAATATATTTTTTAAATTTTTCAATTTTTTTGAAATTAGTGTTGACATTTGACTGAATGTGTTGTATTATAATCAAGCAGTCGCGAGAGAGCGATTGATAAATAAGAAATGCAGAAGTGGCGGAATTGGCAGACGCGCAGGCTTCAGGTGCCTGTGGTAGCAATATCGTGTGGGTTCAAGTCCCATCTTCTGCATTATTTTTTTACTCAAAAAGGAAACTGATACAGTTTCCTTTTTTCTGTTCTTATGACACAAAAGACATCAGATAACGGTAAATCTTCCATGTGGTTTCATTATCGTAATGAGTTCCGTCTGTTGTCTTATATCCCTGCTTTTTCAGATAAGAATAAAGATCTGCATATTTCGCACCGGCAACTTCTTTTTTCATTCTGGCATTGAAATCTTCGATTTCCTCATTTGTTACATAAGGATCTTTGGTTACCTGTCCCACTGCCACAATATAGACATCCGCTCCCTGCGCTTTCCATTTTGGAATCTCCTCATTCAGTAGACTGATATAATTGGAAATATTGTATACATCATTAACACCAAGCCAGACAAAAATATCTTCATTTCCTTTCATCTGCTCCTGCAAGGTCTTCAGGGCAGTATCTCTAAGCCATTTATACCCCATTCCAACCTCACATATCCATGTGATGTTATCGTTCTCCACAACATCTTTCATCATATCTGTTCTGGAATCTCCGATCATAATAGTCTTTCGCATTACCGCCTCTGCCGGATCACTCAGTTCAGAATATACAACATTTCCCTGATTTCGTACATATGCCCGTATTCTGTAATAATAAGTCTTTCCTGAAACAGCACCTGTATCTGCATAACTGAATGTTGTATTGCCGGAAACTATATTGATTCTTTTATATCCTCTGTCCTCGGATTCTGACCGGAATATCTGATATCCTTCTGCAGTTTTGATTTTTTTCCATTTGATCAGGGTTCCGCTTTCTTCTCTCACTCTTATCCGGGTGATCACAGGTTTTCCGGGAGCTGTTTTTATCTCCAGTGCTTTCGATGATGGGCTGTACAGAGTTTTATTTCCCTGTTTCAGATAAGAACGTATCTTATAAGTGTAGAGCTTATCTTCAGAACCTGTCAGTGTAAAACTGGTAATGTTCCTGTTCTTGATCCTTCCCACGCATTTGTATTTCCCGTAGGCTTTATAATACAGAAAAATCTGATAGCCGGAGGCCTTCTTTACTTTATTCCAGTTCAGAGTCACTCTGTTTCCGGCTGCTGTTCCGGACAATACCGGTGTTTCTGGTTTTGCAGATGCTGCGGATGCCGATACTGTTCCAAACAGCATTACCGCTATCAACCAAAATAAAAAGAAACTCTTTCTGATATATTTCACATGACATTCCTCCCATCTATAACAATTCATCTATAGCAATACCGGACTGTCCACAGTATTTTACGGAATTGCCATAATCAAAGAGCCGGCTCTGTAAAAGATATCTGCTCTCACATCGCCGGCTTGATTTTATATTGTTCTCAATTATTTTTGTATTATTTGACTTTCACGCTCTTCACTGCGCTGTAACCTGTATATACCTTGGCAGATCCTACCATCTTATATGCGCGTGCTCTGAAATAATAAGTTTTACCACTTGTCAGTCTTGTCTTATTTGCGGTCAGCTTTGTAGTTCCTTTTACAACCGTACCCTTCTGGGATTTCTTGGATGATCCACAGTAAACATCATATCCGTCTGCACCTGCAACAGCCTTCCAGCTTACGGTTGCCACACCTTTTTTGGTGGACTTCACAGAGACTGCGGCTTTGTACCTGTTGCTGTAGCTTTCACTTCTGCGGAATTTGACCAGGATCTGAGGTTCTTATTGGCATCTTTTACCTGTACAGTTGCTGTAACTCTGTATGTGTAGGCTGTTCCTGTAGAAATCACATTATCTGTGTAATCTTCTCCGAACTCTGCGTCAGCCAGATCACCATTATCCCATGTTTTAACAGTTTCATATGCACCGTTGCCTGTTTTCTTCTCCAGTTTGTAAGAAGCATCATCTGTACTGGATCCAACGTTTACCACGATCTGATCCCATGTTGCAGATGTGATGGATGCAGTTGCCTTCAGCATTTTGACCTTGGATGAAACTCCTGCATCACAGCTGAACTGCTGAGGTACGGCAATCCATTCCGGTGTAAAGTCAATAGAAGATGTCTTACTCAGTGAGTTTCCGTCAAGGTATAAGGAAACTACCTGAGACCCTTCCTTGCTGTTTTCCAGTTTCAGATTTGTGATCTTATTATTTCTAAGATCAAGGATTCCCTGAAATCCGGCACAGTTAAATGAAGTGATGGCATTATTGGAGGCATTGACTTCTGAAAGACTCTTTACATAATCAGTATCTCCGATGTTCAGTCCTGCATTTGCCTGTGTGGTAAATTTATTGGAGCTTGCATCTACGAAATCCAGGTTCTTCAGATATTTCTTGGAAGGCATTACTACCTTTGTCAGTTTATTGCTTCCATACTTCACTACACGAAGATTTGTGCATTTGCTGAGATCCAGAGTTCCTGCAAGACTGTTATTACTCAGATTCAGATATGCAACTTTTGTATTCTTTGTAATATTTACAGAAGTAAGTTTGTTATTTGCCGCAAACAGATCTGTCGCATAGGTGAAACGTTCAATACCTTTCAGGTTGGAAATTCCAAGTCCTGAAACATCAATCGTCTTGGTTGCTTTGATCTCTGCCGCTGAAAGTTTCTTATCCTTGTCTGTATCAATATTGTCTAAAACATACTGGCGGAACTTTGCATCCGGGAAGTTCGCTGAACTGACTGCTACTGCTGATGATGCTTCAGCAGCATCAGACTGAAATTCAGATCCGTCCTCTACCTCCGGAGCTTCCTCTTCTGCTGAGCCAACAGACTGTTCTTCTACTATTGATGTATCATCACTAAAATCAGCAGCCTGAACACTGATACCGGAAGTCATCATAGCTGCACTGATCATTCCTGCGACTAATAACTGATTTAATTTTCTGTTTTTCATCTTTCCCTCTCCTGTTCGTAATTTTCATACCTTTTGATACGATATAAAATTATCATATTCCATATCAATTTGCAACATATTTTTAATTATACTGTAATTATCTGGTAAATCTGTAAAAATAATTTACCCTGCAGTTACTTACTTCTCTTCCATTGTTTCTTTTTCCACTGGTGTTTCTTCCACCGGCTGTTCCTGTGCTGGTTCTGTTTCTGCTGTTTTCTCTGTCTCTGGTTCTTCCGGCTGTAATTCTTCTGCCGGTGTTTCTTCCGGCTCATTACTCCCATCTTCATCTTCATCTGAAGATACAGTGTCATTTTCCACATTCTTCGCCGGTTCCGGAGTCGGGCATGGCGTTCCGCAATACGGACAGAAACTTACATTAATATCTACCTCCCGCTCGCAGGACGGGCAGATTTTCTCTCCTTTCAGATTCGCCGCATTATCCTTATACTCCCTGATTTTCAGATAATGCTGATCAATCTCCTGACATAAAGCACTTAACTCACTATCAATTCCATCACCCTGAGAATGTCGTCTGTAAACAATATCACCGATATCAACTTTGATTTTCTCAATAATGCGCTCTTCTCCTGTGATTTTACTTCTTATCTTCTGCGCCTCGATCGTCTGCTCTGCGCGGGCACCTAATTCTCTTGTTGTCTTTCCCAGTTCCTTCGTTGTTTTGAAAATGTCTTAACTAATCCATCAAAAAAATCTGTTCCCATAATATTTACTCCCTTCCATTATTGTCCTCATAATACAAGAACAAAACTATTTTAATTAATGACTACCCTCCAGCAGGATTGGCTCCTGTCCGCGAAGAAGAATCCTCGGACCACCGTTTCCTTCTATGTATTCTCTTGTGATCACAACCTCTCCTATGCTGTCATCTTTCGGAATCTCATACATGATATCCAGCATATACTCTTCCAGTATCGCGCGAAGTGCCCTGGCACCTGTATCTCTCTCCAGTGCTTTCGCAGCAATTGCATGAAGCGCCCCGTCTTCAAATTCCAGTTTCACTTCATCCAGTGCAAGAAGTTTCTGATACTGTTTAAGAATCGCATTCTTCGGCTCCTGCAGGATCTTCACAAGCATATCCTCATTCAATCCGTCCAGAGTAAAGATGATCGGAAGTCTTCCGATAAATTCCGGAATCATTCCAAAACTGCGGATATCCTCCACTGTTACTTTCTGAAGCAGATGAGGATCATTATCATATTTATCCTTCAGGTCTGCATAAAAACCGATAGATGCCTGCTTGTTCAGCCTTTCTTTAATGATATTCTCCAGATCAGGAAAAGCACCGCCACAGATAAACAGAATATTACGTGTATTAACAGTTACAAGCGGTACCATTGCGTTTTTGCTGTTTGCACCTACAGGAACTTCCACCTCACTTCCCTCAAGAAGCTTCAGCATTCCCTGCTGCACTGCCTCACCACTGACATCTCTCTGGTTGGTGTTCTTCTTCTTGGCAATCTTGTCAATCTCATCAATGAAAATAATACCATGCTCGGCACGCTCCACATCATTATCTGCCGCCGCCAGAAGTTTGGAAACAACACTCTCTATATCATCGCCAATATAACCGGCTTCTGTAAGAGAAGTGGCATCTGCAATTGCAAGCGGCACATCCAGAAGTTTCGCCAGGGTTTTAACCAGATAGGTTTTACCGCATCCGGTTGGTCCGATCATCAGCATATTAGATTTCTCAATTTCAATCTCATCCATTGTATCTGTTGCCACACGTTTATAGTGATTGTAAACCGCTACAGACATTACTTTCTTGGCTTTCTCCTGACCGATCACATACTGGTCAAGGGTTTCTTTGATCTTATGGGGAGCAGGAATATTTTTCAGATCCAGAACCGGTTTTTCCTGTTTCTTTTTCTTTGTTTCTTTCTTTGGCTGCTGCACCGGGTTCTGGAAGCTGCCCAGATCGATCATACTCACATTCGGCATATTCAACAGGTCAGAATAATTGAATTTACCCTCATTGAACTGCTGATTCATAGAATTAAAGCTCTTCTGCATACAATCTGTGCAGACATGTATGTTATTGGGAAGTTCGATCATCGGACCGGCCTTGCTCTCAGGTCTGCGGCAGAGAAAACAGAATTTTTCGGATTTGTTTCTCTTTTTCTCTGTATCTTCGCTGCTGTCTATTATTTCATCATCATTATAGTTCTCGCTCATAATGACTCCTTTCTATATCCTCTTATTCGTAACAGTACAGTGCTCCTGCAGGATAGCAGGCTGCTGGATCATTACGCTTATTTAACTGAATTATATCATACAATTCCCTTATAACAAAATGAAAGTTTTATAAACACAAAAAGAATCCTGCCCGGGTTACTGTTCACTGATAATATTATAAAAGACACCGCCGCATGGGCGATGTCTTTTGTTTTATTCATTGTCCGATCTGGTGCCGAGAGTCAACTCTATAGTATTTTCTTCATATTCCCCATTAGTGCTCTTGCAATAACTGTCTCAATCTTCTCTCCCGATTTATAATACTGCAGCTTATCCAGCAGATCATCACCATCACTGACTTTCTGTCCGTCGAATTTTACGATGATGTCGCCTTTACAGATACCTGCCTCCTGTGCCGGAGAATCATCCTCCACACTTCTTACAAAGGCGCCTGTGGGCATATTATACATCTCAATTGCCTCTGTGGTCAGATTGGCAAGACTTACTCCCAGATATCCTTTTTTGCTACTGTCTACTTTCTCCCTGGTCTCACGATTCATCAGTTCTTCCAGAATAGGCTTTGCCTTGGAAATAGGAATGGCATATCCCATACCTTCCACAGCACTGTCTGCGTATTTTGCAGAATTGATGCCAATCAGCTCGCCTTTCATATTCAAAAGTGCACCACCACTGTTACCCGGATTGATTGCCGCATCCGTCTGGATCAGTCCTGTACTGTTCGTTCCGTCATCTGTAGAAATCGTCCGGTTCAATGCACTTATCCAGCCTGATGTTACAGACTGACATATCCAAGCGCATTACCGATCGCAACTACCTGCTGCCCTACTGCCAGATCATCCGAACTTCCTATCTGAGCAATCTTGATCTGATTTAAAGTGTCCTCAGGATATCCGATTTCTTCACCGCAACTACTGCCAGATCATTATCAGCATCTGTACCTTAATCTTGGCACTGACCGCATCCTCTACATTCAGATCTCCATTATCTCCCGCATTCACAGTCTCTGTCTCTGCATTTGCCACATCATCCCCGATAAAGCAGACACTCAGAGTTGTAGCTCCATCCACCACGTGATTATTCGTTGCGATCAGAAGCTCATCATCATTATCTCCAACGATAATCCCTGAACCTGTTGACGCACTCTTATATTGGCGGGAACTATATCCGAAAAAGCTTGGTATTTCCTGAACACTGACCGTAGTGATCGCAACTACAGAAGGCATGGAAGCCTGAGCCACTGCTGCTACTGTTCCATTCTCAGAGTCAGACAGCACCTTATCGGCAGTGCTGTCATCTGATGCCGTTTCCTGAAGATCCACACTGTCTGTAGTTTTAATCTGCACCGAAGACTTATCTGTATTCAGGAATCTGTCTGCTGCAAAATTCGCCGCCTGAAATACAACTGCCGCCACCAGGCCAAAGATCACAGCCAATGCGATTGTCGCCCCTGCTTTTTTCTGAAAAGAATTCTGATTTCTTCTGTGTCCAGAGGGACCGGATGGTTTCAAAACAGTTCCCTGTTCTTCATGGAACTGATAATGTTCATATCTGGGCTGCTGACCGGAATCATCTGTTTTTTCACCCAGGTTTCTTTCATCATTCATGTAATCTGCTCCCTTCTGTTCCTGTATTACTGTTTATCGGAACACTCCCCGAAATAAACAATGATCTGTAACTGTTTTATTTCTGCACAGTTACAGCAATTCTTCTCCTGAACTCTGGAATCAGTATATCAATTAATTGTGTTCAAAATGTGACAATTATCGTAAATTGGCGTGTCTTAAGGTTATCCGCTTACCTTTATTTTCTGTTCCAGTAATATGGACTCATGGTACATGCAAGAACAACTTTCCGGGGAAGTTTTCTGTATCTTTTCCCCAGGAAATATCCTGCATATTTCATTCCGCTCTGCCAGATCAGCTGAGGGATCAGCCAGAAGTGTCCCGTCCTTATCAGATAGCCCAGGCTTCTTTTTACCAGACGGATTCCCTCTCCCTCAGAAGGTACTCCTTCAAAAATTTCCGGATGCTCTGCCTGGGATACTCCCAGATCGAAGTTTCTGTGAAACTGTTGTCTTGCGGAATAATTATGGGAATGATACACTCTCGCATCTGCCGCATAGACAACTGAATATCCTTTCTGAATCATTGTTCCGGCACAGATCATATCTTCATTAAAAATCGCCCGCTCTGTAAAACCGCCTGTTTTCTGATAAATCTCTTTATCATAGGCTGCGCACACATTCGAACAGAAATAGGTCTTGATCCCGTACTTATCAATATCAGCCAGTGACTTTACCGAGGACTGCTCCGGATAATTAAAAGAACGGGTATAACGTTCCAGAAAACGACAGTCCGCCTTGGGTAATTGTCTTGCATAGGCTGCTCCTGCACCGGGATTTTCACTGACAGCACAGACAAGATTTCCAATTACTTTTCTGTCAGCAGGAAGAGCATCCTGTGTCATAAAGATCATAATATCTGCATTCGAAAGTTCTGCTGCCCTTCTTCTGGTTCCGCCATGATCAAAATCCTTCTGTTCCAGGTGATGAACCTCAAGGATCGGACATTTCTCCCATTCTCTGTTCCAGTACTGCTCTCCCGTATTCATAACCAGAATCCTGCGGGGACGGTATTCCTGTTCTTCCAGCCTGTGCAGCAGTTCTCCAAATTCTCTGCCGGGACGATAGGCAGGAATGATTACATCAACTGTCGCAGTGCCATTATATTTTTCCTTATGCGTCATCCTCAACACTCCTTATCTGAAAAGAGGACCATCCTTTCCAACAGATGGTCCTCTTTTCTATTATTTATATTTTTATAGCAGTTCCCTGTTATTGTTCTTCAGAACTTGCTCCGGAATCTGCTGCTGAATCATCGCTGAATCCATCGTCGCCGCCGGTCTCATCTCCGCCGGTCTCATCTCCACCGGTGTCATCGCCGCCGTCGTAATCTCCACCACCAGTGTCACTGCCGGTGTCATCGCCGCCATTATCATAACTGCCGTCATCACCACTGTTATCATAATCGCCACCGCCGCCATAATCTCCGCCGCCATTATCATAACCGCCATCATAACCGCCGTTATCATAATCATTGTCATAATCGCCGCTGTTATCCGTACTGCCGGATGTATTATCGCCGGACCATACAAAAGTGTCATTTGCATTTGTGGTATCAGTGTCCTGTGTCGTAGTCTTGGCTGCATCATCCAGCTTACTTTCTCCGCCGACGATCTCAAGTATCTTATTACTGCGGGCCACTACCTCAGAAGACGGAGTATAATCCTGATCATCATACAGGAACTTGTGAAGTTCAACTACATTGTTCTCAAGATCAGTCGGAACAATAATACTTCCCTTGATATTAGAGAATTTAAACTTCTGCGGGAATCCCGTGCTGTCTGTAAATTTATATCCGATCAGAGTCGGAATAAGTCCCAGAATATCCTGCTTTGAAAAAGATGTTGTAACCATCGGGAATACATCATCCATAATCTTAAAGATAGAAGAAAGGCCTGCTATCTTCGCCTTATCAAAGAGCATTCCAAGTACTCGTCTCTGACGCTCTGTACGTCCCATATCCAGACTTGCAGTATAACGGATACGGCAATAGGATGTCGCCTGTACGCCGTTCAGATGATAAGTTCCTACAATTGCTTCCTGATCTTCCGGCTTTGGCTCCGGTTTCTCGATCGGAGTGTAGTCTTTTCCTGTCAGCTTGGATGTTTCCACGCAATAGTTATTCATATGTTCAATTTCCGCATAAGATAACGGAATATCAAGACCGCCAAGATCATCTATCACTTCTACAAGTGCGGAAAAATCAGCCGTCGCATAATCGGAAATATCCAGATCCAGGTTTGTATTTAACATGGTGATCGCCTGTTCCGGACCCCCCAGCGCATAGGCTGCATTTGCCTTCGTATAGGTATCATCCCCAACATTGAGAAGTGTATCTCTGTATACGGAAATCATACGCACTTCTTTTGTATCGTTGTTTACACTCACAATGATCATGGTATCACTGTTCTGTGCAGAATACTGGGAGCCCTCCCCTCTGGTATCAATACCAAACAGAACATAGGTCTTGTAACCTGTCATCTTTGGTGCTTCCTGGTTTACGACTATTTTTTCCTTTTTCAGTTCCGGCTGCTCAATCTTATCCAGCCTGGAAGAAATCTGTCCATACACATACAGTCCGCCAATAAACAGTAGCAGTACAATGATCTCAAGCACAAACAGTACTTTTTTCTTTTTTCCTGGTTTAGCCATGACTTTTTCCCCTTATCTTAATATGCATTTTTGTTTATAAATCCCTTGAAAAATGTAAGGAATATAATCTTGATATCCAGCCCTATGCTCCAGTTTTCAATGTAATAAAGGTCATATTCGATTCTTTTTCTTATGGATGTGTCTCCGCGGTAACCATTCACCTGAGCCCAGCCGGTAAGTCCCGGGCGAACCTGATGTTTCACCATATATCTCGGGATTTCTTCTCTGAATTTCTCTACAAAAAACGGCCGTTCCGGTCGCGGTCCCACAAGGCTCATGTTACCCTTCAGTATGTTGAAAAGCTGTGGCAGTTCATCAATACTGGTGTGACGCATAAACTTTCCGATGGGTGTTACTCTTGGGTCATTCTTTACTGTCCATGCCTTCTTCTCTTCCAATTCCGGCTGTACTTCCATGGAACGGAACTTATACATCCGAAAAGTCTGGTTATGAAGTCCAACCCTCTCCTGTTTATAGATCAGTGGTCCCGGTGATGTCAGCTTAATGATAGCACACATTAACAGCATCAGCGGTGAGGTTACTATAATTCCAACAATAGACCCTGCAATGTCCATCGCCCGCTTGACCAGTGCATTGAATGTATTGTTCAACGGTACATAACGGATATTGATAACCGGAAGTCCCAGTATATCTTCTGTGTATGGTTTTGTCGGAATGATCTTATTATAATCCGGGATAAACTTGGTGTGTACTCCGGATTTTTCACACAGTGCTACAATCTCTTCCAGGCGGTAATATTCACTTAAGCCAGAGTGATCGCTATTTCATCCAGCCGGTTCTCCGGAAGTATTATATTCAGATTGGCAATCCTTCCAAGAACTTTGATTCCCTTGTACTCTGTTCCTGCCGGAACATTGTCATCCAGTATTCCGCGGATCACATATCCCCACTGAGGATTGGCAAGAACTCTGTCAATGTATTCCTCTGCTGCGCGGCTATATCCCACACAGATCATCTGTTTCTGATTCAGTCCCTTCTCTCTCATATCTCTCAGAAGAGCGAAAATCAACATTCGGGCACACCACTGAAGCACAATATTGATTACATAAAACATAATATAAGTAGAACGGGAAAAATCGCTCTCATCTATCATGTAAAATGTAAACATCAGAATAAGGAGCCCAAGCGAGTTGGCCTTTACAATATTAGCCAATACAAGCCGACGCCCCTGCATCCGCATGGGAGTATACAATGTGAAAGCCTGATACAACAACAGATAAACCGGTACAATAAAAACCAGCATCAACATATACTGCTGAAAGCTTCTGGTTCTGACTGCTGTTGCTGCCATAGGACCAACAAAACGGATCAGCCATGCCAGAAAATATGACAGTACCAGTACAATTGCATCAATGATCATATGGAGACGACTGAAATTCTTTTCATTGTCCTTTAGCAATCTTTTGTCACCTCATTTTTTTATCGTTTCTATATTATAATAGTTGTTTTATAAAAGCAATAAAAATTTATCTTTCTTTCTTATCATCCGCACAAACGCCTGAAGATATTCACCCACAATTCAACTTGAATCCTAAAATAGTTTGACAGATTTTGAAATTTAAAAGGTATTTTATGATTTTTTTTACTGATCTGGAATCCATTCTTAATTCCCGCAATATACTCTCTTCCAAATCCTTTCAGCGTAAAAAACAGAATTTTGATTCCAAATCCTGCAACAAGAAACGGAAGATTGATAATAATCTGTAACACCGGCATATTTTTGTATATCAGATAAATATTATTTCTGGAAGAATATCGGATCTTGAACTGATTATATCTGGATCCGCTGGTACCGCTTCCCACATGGTATACCATGGCATCAGGTGCATACCAGTTTTCATATCCGTAGATCCTGGCCCGGTATCCCACGTCCATGTCCTCCAGATATGCAAAATGTTCTTCGTCAAAATATCCCAGTTCATCAAAGATCTTCTTTCTGTAAATAGCAGCTCCTGCACAGGAAGCAAAAATCTTCTCTTCCTTTTCATAGGTATGGATATTTTTCCCCTTACCTCTTGCATAAGCCCATCCAAGCGCGCAGTAATAGTTTCCTGCATCATCCAGCCTGTCCCTGTCATGAAACTGAATCATTCTGGCAGCACAGGAGAAAGCTTTGGGATGCCTTTTGATGGCTGACAGCATTTCTTCTATAAAATTCTCCGTTACTTCAATATCATTGTTTAAAAGCAGTACATAAGGTGAGCGTGATGCTCTGATTCCTTCATTGACCGCTTTACAGAATCCGAAATTCTCCGGCAATTCGATCAGATGGACCCATGGATACCTTGCAGCAACAAAAGCACAGCTTCCGTCATTGGATCCATTATCCACAAGAATTACATCAAAATTGCTTACAGTCTGACACTCCAGACCTGCAAGTACGCCATCCAGATAAGCCATCCCATTAAAATTCGGAATGATCACTGATACTTCCTGCATGATTTCCTCCCTGTCTTCTCTTTTTTCTGTCCTGCTTCTGTCTCCATTCCCGGGATTGGCTTCAGAGAATAATTCCATTTGGTAAGAGACAGGTTTTTGTTATAACAGGGATCTCCGTTTTTGAGAATGTCTATCCAGTGACATCGCATATATTCAATCTCCGTCTGAAAACGGCGCACTTTCTCCTTGCTGTCTTCAGCTCCTCTGGTCTTTGATTCCATATGATAAAGCTTCGCATAGGGATCATATACGATCAGATAGCCGTTTTTCTTACTTTCAGGCAAAGATCCACATCATTAAATGCCACAGCCAGTTCTTCTGTAAATCCTCCTGCCTGCTCAAAAACCTCTTTCTTCATCAACAGACAGGCGGCAGTCACTGCACTCATATCCTGAAGAAGGGATGCCTTATGCAGATAGCCGGTACGGTCCGCAGGCATATCTACGAACATATGCCCCGCAATACCGCCCATTCCGATCACACATCCTGCCTGCTGGATTGTATTATCCGGATAAATGAGCTTTGCTCCGACACCGCCCACTTCCGGACGCTGACATACTCCAAGCATTTCTTCCAGCCAGTCCGGATTGATGGATTTTACATCATTATTCAGGAAAAGCAGATATTCTCCCTTTGCATGCGCCGCAGCAAAGTTATTGATGGCAGAATAATTAAATTCTTTTCCCCATCTCAAAAGATGGATCTTCCGGTTTCCGGAAAGCTCTTTATAATATCGGAAAATCTCATCAGTGGTACTGTTATTCTCCACGATTATGATTTCAAAATTCTGATAACCGGTATTCTTCTCCAGCATTTCCAGACAGGTCTGAAGAGTCTCTTTCTCGTCTTTGTTTGGTATGATAACAGACACCAGAGGTTTTCCCTGCACCGGATATTTCACCCGGTAAAAGCCCAGATCCTGTGTATGACTTACCTCGCCTTTCGTACCTGTTCTCTCAAGATGAGCTTCTATTGCTCTCTTGCCGGCTTCAAATGCGTACATTTTACTGGCAGGATTATCTGCAGTGGAGGCTTTGTGTGTTCTCCAGTGATACAGGATTTCCGGAACATGCAAAACCTCTCCGGCATTCTCCGTACAGCGGAAGATAAAATCGTAATCCTGAGCTCCGTCGAATTCTTTTCGGAAACCTCCGGCCTTTTCCACAACACTCTTTCGCACTACAAAAAAGTGGCAGATGTAATTATTGGAACGCAAAAGATCCAGATTAAAATCCGGTTTCAGATGTGGCTGAAAATGCTCGTCCAGTTCTGTTGTAACCTTATCCTCGTCTGTATAAAGCGCATCTGCCTGCGGATGATCCTGCAGTATTTTCACGATCTCATATAATGCATTGGGTGCCAGCAGGTCATCATGGTCAAGAAGCCCCACAAATTCACCTTTTGCCATTGCACGCGCGGTTTGTGTTCTCTGCAATGCCAAGGTTCTCTTTGAGATTGCAGAATCTTACCCGGGAATCTCCGGCTGAATATTCTGCCAGTACTTTCTGCATCTCCTCATTGTCAGGACTTGCATTTACGATACACAGCTCCCAGTTTGAATAAGTCTGAACGATCAGTGATTCTATCATCTGTCTCAAAAATTCTACAGGTGTCTGATAAGCCGGAACTGCAATGCTGATCAGCGGTGAATAATCAAATTTCTGTTTCCTCTGTGTTTCCAGTGTTTCCTCCGTCGGGATGTAAGCCCGGTACCATGGACCATATGGTACTTCTTCCGGTTCAAAACGTTCATGCAGCCTGATCCAGAATTCCTTTGGTCCATAATGCTTCATGTAGCGGAACCCTTTCCGGATCGTATAGGGGGAAAGCTTCCTGAACATTTTCGTCCACTGGATTTTTCCTCCTGCAGATGGTTTTTTACTCATATGATAACCTCGATTTTTACTATGATTTTTTATTTTAACATTGTATGATATTTTTTGCAAGAAAGGAGAGAAATGTGTTATACTGTTATTGTTTTTATGGTTACTGTTCACATACAATGAACAGTTACTTTTCAACATTTTTATGCACAGGAGTATTATATACCATGATGATAAAGAAAAAAAGAATCACTGCAGCCCTGCTGGCTCTGGGACTTGGTGCTGTCACCATGTTTTCACAGTTTCCGGTATCTGCTGCTGAAGAAACAACTCAGAATACAGACGCCGCCGCACAGACAGCAGATCCGTCTGTCGTAGTCACCAACGGTATCGACGGATGGCCTCAGGCTTCCGATATTTCGTCTGCCGCAGCAATTGTAATGGAAACTTCCACTAACACAGTCCTGTATTCCAAAAATGCAGATCAGCCCCTTTACCCTGCAAGCGCAGTCAAGATCATGACCTGCCTGATTGCTCTTGAGAACAGCAGTCTGGATGAACAGGTAACCATGACTGCAACCGGTGTTTCCGGTGTTACTGACGGAGGAGCCAATATTTCCTCACAGTTAGATGAGGTTTTCACCATGGAACAATGTTTATATGCCATCATGGTTGCCTCTGCCAATGATATCGCACTGCAGGTAGCTGAACATGTGGGAGGTTCTGTGGATGCTTTTGTACAGATAATGAATACCCGGGCACAGGAACTTGGCTGCACCAATACTGTCTTTACCAATCCTACCGGCCTTCCTGACGAGAACCAGCATATCACCGCCCATGATATGGCTCTGATCATGGAAGCAGCTATGGCAAATGACACTTTCCGCACCATTGCAGCAACTACTTCCTATACACTTCCGGCAACAAATGTTTCCGGCGGTGAACGTGTACTTACAAACAATTTTACCATGATAAACAGCACCAGCGACGGTTATTATAAACCCTGTATCGGCGGTAAGGAAGGGTACACAGAAGCTTCCGGAAGTACCCTGGTATGTGAAGCTTCCAAAAATAACATGAAGCTGGTATGCATTGTATTAAATGGCGCATCCGGTGTTACCGATGATGAAGCGATCGCGCTTCTCAATTATGGTTTTGACAATTTTGCACCCCTTACCATCGCAGACGATGATTTTAACCGTCTTTCCGGTGGTACAGTCATTGCACCAAACGGTGCCACAGAAGATAATCTGACCACAGAAGATACTTCTTCTGACGGACAGATCACACGCCAGTATTACTTTGGAGGAACTCCTGTAGGAACTGCTATTCTGGAAGACGCAGAGCAGCAGACAAATGATGCCGCAGTAACCGGTCAGAAGAATATGGAGGCAGCACAGGCATATTCTGCTTCCCACACAACTGCTCCTTATTATATCATCGGGGCGATCGGAGCAGCATTCCTGCTGTTTTTCCTGTTCCTGATGATCAAAGTGATCAATCCTGAAGCTACTTCTGAATACCAGACAGTAACCATTTCTTTGATAGATAAAACAGATAAATTTAAGGGACTTCCGCAAGAGCTTTTCATGCGACAGTCCCTTTATTTCTTTTAAGGCAAGATTAAAAATGCCCAGCAGGCAAATGGCGAAATCACCAGCAGTACAGTCAGTACTCTGTATATCAGACTCCGCACCTTTTCATTTTTCACTGTTTTTGTCAGAATATTATTCCAGCCCAGCGTAACAAAGTACATCAGAGGATATAATGCAGGCATAAGATATCTTCCCTGTGGCTGATTATCACTGTAATAAACATAATACAGAAACAGAAATACCGGAATCATAATCAGAAATACCATCATCAAATGGAAAATACCTTCTTTATTCCACTCTCGGGATATCACCTTTGTTTTGATCTTCCATCTGTCATTTCCAACTGCTTTCCGCTGTGCAACATACATTTTTTTTCTCAGATCAAATGTCTCTTTTACAAAAAATACACTGATGATCCCAACAGCAAAGAACAGCATATACAGTTTGCTGACCGTATATGGCATATAAATTTCCATCTGTCCAAAAGTACCGATGAAACTTACACACACTGTCAGAATCCAGTTATGATACCAGCCGGGATCCTGATAAAGGATAATATCTTTCCAGTTCCATCCCAACTTTGCAGGAGTCGGATACAGTGACGGTCTGTAATCATTCTGAGCATATTTTTCCGCACATTCCGCACAGGATTTCCTTCCCAGGAAATCTCCGTTATACAAACTGCGTTACGGATGAACCACCAGCCGCAGAGAACTAAAGTAACTGCTGCGATCACTGCTCCTCTGCTGAAAAGGAAACGAACTCTCTGTGAAAAAGCTTCTTCTCTGCAGAGTAACACCGTAAAACAGAAGAAGAAAAAACTGCAGAGTATCCAGCCATACGCATTATAATAAGACAATGCACATACAGCCATTCCCACTGCAAGGAGTATACAGTTTTTCCATGTCCAGTCTTCTCTCAGATAAGAGACCCATGCATACAAGATCATGGCTGCTGCCAGCAGTGCCAGTGAGTCTGTATTCACATAAGTTCCCATAAAGATTGCCTGCGGCATAAATCCTGCCAGTGCTGCAAACAGCCATCTAACTTCTCTGGAATATTTTTCTTTCGGAAACAGTTTGCCCGAAGCTTTTACAACAAAATACACTGCACCTGTGACAAACAGTACATCTGCCATACGTGCAATTTTGAACATGGAGTATCCCGGATCTGCAAAAAGCCGGGATATTCTCATAAATAATGCAGACACCATATAAGATACAACCGGATAATATGCATAGGAAATTCCCCACACTTTATTCCTGACAGCCGGATCATCTCCCCCCGGAAGAGCTCCATGGTGTTTATAAATGTAATCTGCAACATAATATCTCATCTGTTCATCCGGCCCTGAATTAAAAGGCTGTGTCATCGCCAGGTTATCAGCAGGATAAACGCCAGAAATACAAAAATGAAAATTTCTGTTTTTTCATTGATCTCTTTCTTTTTCTTTAACATATCTTCTTTCACATTCATTTTATAGCAATTTCATCTTCAGATTCTTTTCAGAGAAAAGTCCTGGCTCTTCAGAGTGAGATTGGGGTTATAATAAGGATCTCCGTTCTTCAGGATCTCCGGCCATTTTTTCTCAAAGGTGGCAATTTCTTTGTTAAATCGTGCCACTTTTTCCGGAGTATCCTCAAGACCTCTGGATTTGGATTCATAATGGTATAATTCCGCATATGGATTATACACGATCAGATATCCCGCCTTTCTCAGCTTCATGCAGAAATCAATATCATTAAATGCAACAGCCAGTTCCTCTGAAAGTCCTCCCACTGCATCAAATGCAGATTTCTTCACCATCATGCAGGCAGCTGTAACCGCACTGTAATCCTGTGCACAGATAATTCTGTGACAATATCCGGTGGTACCTCTCTTCTGCTGGACAAAACAGTGTCCTGCAATTCCGCCAAAACCGATCACAACACCTGCATGCTGGATCGTGTCATCCTCATAATAAAGTCTTGCACCCACTGCACCTACATCTTTACGCATGCAATAACCCAGGAGTTCTTCCAGACAGTCCGGATTAATGATCTCTGTATCATTGTTAAGCAGAAGCAGATACTCACCCTTTGCAAAAGATGCACCATAATTATTAATGGCAGAATAGTTAAAGACTCCGTCCCAGTATACCATGCGGACCTTCGGATTCTCTGCCTCCAGTTTTTTGTAATATTCAAAAGTAGCAGAATCTGTACTGTTATTCTCTACAATAATGTACTCATAATTTTTGTACGTAGATTTCTGTTCAATGGATTCCATACATCTCTTCAGATCATCAATATGGTCTTTATTCGGAATAATAATAGAAATCAGCGGATCATGATCTCTGATAAACTTCGTTCTGTATAGCCCCAGATATTCACCCTTAAAAACCTCTGCGTGGATTCCTGTTCTCTCATAGTGAGCCTGTACTGCACGTCTTCCGGCTTCAAAGGCATAAAGCTTGCTCTCGGGATTCTCTGCTGTGGAGTCCTCATGGCAACGCCAGTGATACAGGATTTTTGGAATATGACAGATTTCTTCATCCTTTACTGCTTCCACACAGCGTAACACAAAATCATAATCCTGTGCACCGTCAAACTCACTTCGCAGCCCGCCAACTTTTTCAATTACTTTTCGTGATACCACAAACAGATGGCAGATATAATTGACCGTACACAGCAGATCCAGATTATAGTCCGGTTTAAAATGCGGCTGAAAGAATTTATGTCCATCCATAGACATCTTATCTTCATCTGTGTAGATCACCAGTGTCTGCGGTTTCTCATTTATTGCTTTCACACATTCAAATAATGCATTCGGCGTCAGCTCATCATCATGATCTGCAAAGGCAATGAAATCACCTGTTGCAATTTCAATGGCACTGTTGGTATTCTCTGAAATCTGAAGCGGCTCCTCATGAGAAACGTATTTAATTCTGTTATCCTTCGCTGTCAGTTCTTTTAACAATTCCGTCAGCGGTGACTGTGCGCCGCTTCCGTCAGAGAAACAAAGTTCCCAGTTTGAATAAGTCTGTTCCTGAAATGATTCTGTCAGTCTTCTGAGATATTTCTCCGGTGTCTTATACAGCGGTACTACAAAAGAAATCTTGGGTCTGTATCCAAAGGATGTTTTCTTCTGTTTCTCCAGTTCGTTCCTGTCCGGCAGATGATGTCTGATCCATTTCTGATAGGATGGCGGTCCCTGACGTACATTTTTAACCTTTGTCACTACCTTCTCAGCAAGAGCCGCCGCACCCTGAGATTTCCAGTAGCGGATTCCTTTTTCTACATATTTGTCTAATTTCTTTGCCAGAATATCAGCTTTTCTCAGAGGAACCACATGTACAGTTTTCTTCTCGCCTGCATAAAACACTACATACAGGCATTTTCCCGAAACGTTGGTGATCTCAGAGAAGAATCCTGTCTTTCCCGGATCCTGTGCTTCTTCAAACAGCTGGTTGACATCCACCTGTCTGTTCTCTGGATTTCAGCGGCAACCGGCTTTTTATCCGCATCAAAGATACGGACAGTCACAGGCTTCGGTGCAATGGCCCACCCTCTGATTCGTACAGTTCCCTGTTCTGCACTCTCTTCTTCAAAATATACCTGCGGTTTATCTCTTTTTTTATCCAGTTCACCGGCAGTGATGGAAAACCAGACATGTTTTTTATCCGGAAACTTCTCATAGATCACAAGCTTATGATACCCCTCCAGATTTTCCGGTATCTGAACAGTTGCCGTAAGCTGTATTCCCTGCATTTTCTCCGGATCTTTAAAACGTTCCAGTGCACTTACATTTTCATTTTCTTTCACAGACACCTTCAGTTTGTGCTGATCCAGATATGCCTCCATCACCGCATCTTTCGGCCAGTGTCCCTGCACAATATACTGTGTCCTGTCTGATAAATGAAATCTTTCTCTTACTACTTCAAATATTTCCTTAGGCATGTTAATCTCCGTTCTTCTCCTGTTTTCTCAGAGAACAGTCTGTGTTGTTTAATGTCAGATTGGGATTATAATAGGGATCTCCTTTCAGGAGTTCTCTTTCCCATTTTCTCCGGAAACAGTTTACTTCTCTGGAAAAGCGCAGCTGTTTCTCCGGTGTATCTTCCATTCCTCTGGATTTGGATTCATAATGATACAGTTCTGCATACGGTGTGAATACAATTTTCACTCCATATTTTCTCACTTTCATACAGAGGTCAATATCATTAAATGCAACCTTCAGCTCCTCGTCAAATCCTCCAACTGCTTTAAAAACAGAAGTCTTTACCATCATGCAGGCGGCAGTGACTGCACTTATCTCCTGCACACAGCGCAGACGTCCCATATATCCTTCCGCATCCCGCGGAAGTTTACATAATACATGTGCGGCAACTCCACCAAGACCAACTACCACTCCTGCATGCTGAATGGTATCATCCGGATAATACAGTTTCGCACCGACCATTCCCACGTCTTTTTGCTGACAAAGCTGAAGCATTTCTTCAAGCCAGTTCTCTGTAATGATCTCCACATCATTGTTAAGAAACAGCAGATACTCTCCCGTGCCTCTCTTACTGCAAAATTATTGATCGCAGAATAATTGAATTCTTTTTTCCATGTAAGGATCCTTACATTTGGGTATCTGTTTTTCAGTGTCTCATAGTATACAAAGGTTTCTTTTTCCACACTGTTGTTCTCAACAATAATGATCTCGTAATTCTTCCATGTTGTCTTCTCTTCTATGGATGAAATACACAGTTCCAGATCATTAATGTGATCTTTACTTGGAATGATCACAGAAATCATCGGTTCGCCGGAAATAGTCAGATGGCTTCTGTACCATCCCTTCTTGTCTGCAAGTTCCGCTGTTGCAGGAACCTCCGCCCTGCGGTAATGCTCCTCCAGTGCCTTTCTGCCTGCTTCCCAGTTTTTCTTCTCCTGTTCTTCTGTGATCAGGTTCTCTGCTTTCATGGAATGACAGAGAATTTTTGGAATATGCACAATATTCTCTGCCTGCTCACTGCATCTTAAGAGCATATCATAATCCTGTGCACCATCATATTCCGGATCAAACTTTCCGGCCTGTTCCAGAATTTCCTTCCGGATTGCCCAGAACTGTCCGATATAATTATTTTCCCTTAATCTGAACAGATTGAAATCCGGCTTGAATTCCGGCTCAGAATAATGTTTTCCATCTGCGCTGATCTCATCTTCATCTGTATAGATCATATCCGCTTTTTTCTCTGTGATCGCTTTGACCATCTGAAAAAGTGCATCAGGTTCAGGTATGATCTCCTGACCGGCAAACAGAACATACTCTCCCATTGCAAGTTTCAGAGATGCATTAAGATTTCCCGAAATGCCATTATTTTCCGTAACCTTCTTATAGGAAAGGCGAATCTCTTTTTTATATTTTTTCCGCAGAAACTCTCCTGTTTCCTCTCCCTCACATGCATCTGCAAGACACAGCTGCCAGTTACCATAGGTCTGTTCTGTATAAGCATCGATCACACTTTTTAACCTTTGTTCATCTGTATCCGTCACCACCATCACAATACTGATCAGCGGTGAATAAGAAAAAACAGCATTTCTCTGTCTTTTTAATTCCTTTCGGAATGCGACATGATCTTTCAGCCAGTCTTCATAATCCTGATCTCCGTCCTTAAGCTGGGAATTTCTCACATAACGGATAAATCTTCCAATACCGTTTTTCTTTATATATTCCTGATTCTTCTGCCTGTTCTTCAGAGACAGCAGTTTCATCTGCTGATACAGTCCGGTATTTTCCCGTTTTATTTTTTTTACATTTACAGTATAAATTTTCTGTACATCTTTTCCCCTGAAACAGATGCAGATATTCTGATCGTTTGTATTCTCCAGATTGACAGTAATACTGAATCCCAGATTTCTTTTCTCTTCTTCGGAAATCCCCTTTGCCTCTTCCACGTCCGGACGTCTTTGTCTGGTGATCGTACATTCCAGAACCTTCCCATCTGTACCCTGTACAAATATCTCATCCGGCTCCAGCTGGTTTACAACCCAGCCTCTGACTGTCAGGATACTCTCCTGTGTGATCTGTTCCTCATCAATATGATATTCAATAAGACTTTCCTCACAAAAGTCCTTCACTTCTGCAGCTGTGGCTTCCCAGATGATTTCTTTTTCATCTCCTGCTCTCAGCGCAAGCTGCAGTTTCTCATGTTCTTCTGCAAGTTTTATAATTTCCGGTATCTTTACTGTGAATCCGACATTTCCCACTTCTTTTATATCTTTTGTTTCTTTTAAATCTTTGGCAACATCCGCTCTTTCACAACGCGAAGGTTCAGGAACGAAGAGTTCCTTTCCCGAGCCATAAAGAATGAAATCACATTCTGACTGATTTCTGGTTATCGCCCATCCGGTAATGGCCAGAGTATGATCTTCTTTGTCACTGTATATTTTTTTATCTACACTCCAAAGTATATTTCCCATAACTAAACCCTTTTGATGGCACGATACACTTTCCATGCCTTACTGCCTTCCACCTGATCGACCAGAGCTTTCTTCTGCGCAAGCTCCTGACTCATCTGCTCCATTGCCCTTTTCTGCTCTGCATATACTTTCCAGAATTTCTTTTCTGTGGTTTTCCGGTCCAGGATCTCCATCTCAATCTTTATGGACTTTCTGTTCTCAGGAACAGAATCTACTATGATCTGCGGATCGTCACCGCCGAAATAGAATTCTCCGGAGGACACTTCACAGCCATCTGTGTGAAACTTTACCTGACTTTCATCTTCCCATGTCAGCTTTACAATTTTAAGTCCCTTGGACATTTCGCCCGGATCAAGGCGAAGCATTGTGGTATTCTCCGGAAGTTCAAACTCCGTCTGAATTTTCCCGTTTCTGAACAGATATCTCACAGAATCAGCCTCATTAAAGCTCTTTCCGTTATCCCAGAAAATCTGAAGCATTTCCAGAGATTCCTGTTTCTTTTCTCTGTAATAATCTTCTACTTCCACCCGGCCCGGAGAGATCTGGGCATACATATTTCTCATTGCTGTATGCTCACCCAGAATATACTGCTGGAAATTATGTTCCATCTCCACATAAACTTCTATATCTTCAGGCAGGATTCCTGCTTTCTCATAGAAATCCCGTTCTTTAAGTATTCCTCGTTTGTCATTCAGTTCCAGATAATAAAAGATCATCCTGTAAACCAGGAACTGTGAAGGTACAGGAAATGCAAAGGTCCACTCATAGTCGATCACAGATACTTTATTCTCAGAGAGGATAATATTTGCAGGAACAAAATCAATATTGGATATTTCTGTACATTTCAGATCAGAACGCAGGTTTACATTTCCAAATACCCTTACAAATTCCGGTGTTTTCTCAAAGGGTTTCTTCTCATGAATATTCTTTACTTTCTGTATATAAGAGAAGAATAATTTCTCCAGTTCCTCTGTTCTGCCTTCTTCCAGAAGATGATCCAGCTTATCTTCCAGGGTGATACCTGTCAGATATTCCAGCTGCGCACAGTCACCTTTGATCCGGCAGCGGTTTACTTCAATTTCCTCTTCTTTATACATTCCGGTCAGTTCTTCGCAGATAGTTCCCAGATTCCGTACATGAGCTGCCGCTTTCTTCTGCGACGGTACTTTCTTCACAGTCAGCTGCCCATCTGCTGCTTCACTGATTTCCGTATAAATGGAGAGCTTCTGATCTCTCTCATTGGAAAACTTCACATAAACCGGTGCTGTCTGTGGCTGTTCTTTTCCGATCACAAGAAGAAAGGAATTGGCAAACTGCGGGTAAAGATCATTGCTCAAAAGTGTATTATACACCTGAGATTCCTGAAACAGATCCAGACGGAGTCTGTCAAAATTGTAGTCCCTCATATGCAGCTCTCCGCTTGCAGGGAGATGTCTGTCTGAATGAATAGTCATTGGAAATTTGTAATCCGGATATGGATAATACCAGTCGGCTTTTAAGTTTCCTGCTTCCTCCAAAATTCCATTAAATTCTTTTCTTGAAAAAGTTTTAACCCCTTTTGTTTTGGGGTATCCCTGGATTCCTTCGAATAAAGTTCCAAAATGGTCCTCTGTACATCCGGCCCAGTATTTCAGTCCCAGTCTGTTCTCAATGGCCAGAATGATCTTTCCATCCGGCTTCAGATGCTTTGATATGATCCTGAGAAAGTCCACATAGGGATTCTCACTCCGGATATAGGATTCTCCATACTCAAATACACCGATCAAAGTAATATAGTCGTATTTCTCAGTAAGGTTTTTCTCGATCTCCTGAAAGTTTCCCACAAGGATCTTAAGATTATCCTGATCCTGATGTCTGTATGCATTGATCTTACTTCTTTTCATAGAAAGCTCGATGCAGGTAACTTCCTTCGCCCTTTCACAGAGAGCTCCTGTCACAGCACCACATCCGGAACCAATCTCCAGAACCTTCTCTTCTCCTGTAAAGGGAATCCAGCTCAGAATATTCTCCCTGATATGAGAAAAATGATAAAGAATTGGCCAGCTCTTTCTCTCACTGATCACTCTGTTAAATTCTTCCGGTGCAAAATCTCTGGAAATTGCAAGCATTTCATCCTCTATCGCACCATCACTGTATAGATCTTTTCCCGGATAGCACGTGGTATCCAGAATTACTTTCCCGATTTTTTCTTCCATATATAGTCCTCGCGCTGATTATTTTTTCGCACTGATATTTGTCATCATAACATTCTCAGACCTGTTCTTCGCACCGTACTTCCACCTTTGAATCCATATCATAGAATCCAACTGTATTTTTACTGGAAATAACTGTTATGTTACATGCGTCATAAAGTCTGTGGAATACCGTAAAATCTCCGTTTTTATACCCTGTACATCCAAATGACAGGAGATACTCACCGCCCTGAAGGTTCATGTTCTGTGTAAATGTTACAGTACATATATCCCCTTTTCCGGAGTGTTCTATCTTTGCATTTTCATACATGGTATTGGTACCTGTGATTTCCGTACCCTGAATATTTTTAAATGTGTATGCCATGATCGGCTCCTGAATCTCTTCATTAAACCGGACTTTCATACGAATTTTGAAGCAGCTTCCCTTTTCAACAGTATTGGAACATCTTCCTTTATCATCAATGACTCTGAAATCTGTGATCTCAGCAATACGGCTTCCATATTCCAGCATATTGGGATTTACCTGAAAATCTCCCAGTCCTTCACTGTCCTCTGCCACAATCTGCTCTGTACCGTCAGATTCATTCTGTTTTACAGGATTCTGTCCTACCAGAAGCTGTTTGTACAGGTCAACCATCTGCTTTGGTGAACCTTCATCCATCTTTACCCCTTTGTTCAGAAGAATAACTCTGTCACAATACTTGGAAACGCTTCCAAGATCATGACTTACAAACAGGATCGTCTTTCCCTGTTTCTTAAATTCCTCAAACTTGTGATAACATTTTGCCTGAAAGAACACGTCGCCCACAGACAACGCCTCATCTACCACCAGGATCTCCGGATCAATATTGATCGCAACAGCAAAAGCCAGACGCACGAACATACCGCTGGAATAAGTCTTTACAGGCTGGTGGATAAAGTCTCCAATGTCCGCAAATTCCAGAATATCATTCAGTCTGGCATCAATCTCTTCTTTTGAAAAACCGATCATGGTTCCATTCAGGTATACATTCTCAAGACCTGAATATTCCATGTTAAATCCGGCTCCCAGTTCCAGCAGCGCGGAAATTCGTCCGTCTACCTTTACTTCCCCTGCTGTGGGAGTCAGGACACCGGTGATGATCTTTAAGATCGTGGATTTACCGGAACCGTTGGTTCCGATAATTCCCACGCATTCTCCTTCATAAATATCAAAATTTACATCATGAAGTGCATAATGCTCTTTATAAAGTTTCTTTCTGGTAAGCCCCAGCGCTTCTTTCAGTCTGTCCGAAGGCTTATCATATAATTTATACATTTTGGTGAGATCCTTCACCTGAATTACTTTCTTGTTCTCCACGTGATTTCCTTTCTGTTATGTTCCTGTGTTTTTCATCTTCTTCTGACTTATTTCACGCTTACCAGTACAGCGAAAATTAAGTTTCTGCTATATTAATATTCGCTGTACTAGTTACAATACATCTGCAAAATGAATGCGCAGACGTTTAAATACCCAGCTTCCGAACAGGAAACACAGAATTGTAAATATCCAGAAATAGACCGTCCATCCTGCATGTTCCCAAAACCAGGTTTTCATCAGGAATGTATCTCTGTATCCGGAAACAATATAATACATCGGATTCAGTTTCAGGATCTTCATGATCACAGGATGTCCCATCAGAGGTGAAGCCTCAACGATCCACATGATCGGAGTCAGCCAGACTCCTACCTGAAGCACAATGTTGATGATCTGGGTCAGATCTCTGAAAAAAATAACGATTGCACTTGTGGCATAGGATAAGCCCAATACCAGAATGAACACACATACACTGTAATAAATAATCTGCAGATAATAGAAATCAGGAAATTTCCCATACGCTGCATACAGGATAATCGTAAACAACACAAAGAATGCATGCACAAACATGGCAGAAATGATCTTGACTACCGGAAGCACACTGATATTAAAAACGACTTTTTTTACCAGATAATTGTATTCCAGCAGAGAATTTGTCCCCCCTATCAGCGCATCCTGGAAAAAGAACCATGGAACAATACCTGCTACCAGATAAAGAACAAAAGGAACTCCCAGATCCCCTGTTCCGGAACGAAAACCTACAGAGAATACAAACCAGTATACCAGGATCGTGATCACAGGCTGGATAAACGCCCACACAATTCCCAGATAAGAACCTGCATATCTTGTTTTGAAATCATTCTTTGCAAGCTTTGCAACAAGCCGTCTGTTCTTATAAATATCCATCGGTAAAGAAAAAATTGTATTCAATCGCTCATTCTCCTATTTACGGTACTCTTTAAAGCTTCCCCATTTGGTATCTTTGTCAGAAAAGCTTAATTCCATTCCTTCCGGGATCGGCCATTCAACTCCGATATCCGGATCGTTCCAGATCAGGCCACCCTCATCATTTGGATGATAGAAATCAGAGCACTTGTAAACAAATTCCGCATGCTCGGAAAGCACAAGAAAACCATGTGCAAATCCTTCGGAATGAAGAACTGTTTCTTGTTTTCAGCAGAAAGTACGACTCCAAACCATTTTCCATATGTTTCTGACCCTTCACGAAGATCTACCGCCACATCAAATACCTCACCATTTACAACACGTACCAGTTTATCCTGTGGGTAATTGATCTGGAAATGGAGTCCGCGAAGTACACCCTTATGTGAGCTTGACTGATTATCCTGTACAAATTCGACATCAATTCCTGCTTCTTTGAAATCATTGTAATTGTAGGTTTCCATGAAATATCCTCTGGCATCTCCGAAAACTGTAGGTTCTACCACTTTTAATCCCTTAATTCCACCACATTCTGTAACTTTGATTTTTCCCATTTTATTTTCCTCTTTTCTTTAGCTTTCTCTGTGTTTCTGTTATATCTATTCGCATAAATCCACCCATAGCAATCCTCGTAAATAATGCATTTAAGACAGTTCAGCAGCGTGCGAAAGACAAGGAAGATATCTGCAGGCGTGCTGACGCACGGCAAAGATATCTGACGCAGGATTTCACACTCTGATGGACTGGATTAAGATGCATTATTTTAGAGGATTGCTATAGTATGCAGACTTAGCCATAATATCTTTTTTCCTTTTTTGCAAGTGCAATGCTCAGAATGATAATAAGAAGAAGCATTGCCGCTCCTATGATCAGAAGTATTTTTCGCAGTTCCGGCATCCCCGCAGAAGTTTTTTCTTCTCCGACAGTATCTGCTTTCTCATTTTGATCCGCCTGATCCGTATTTCCTCCGGATGTATCAGAAAGGGCATCCACTGCAGGTTCCGGTGTAGGTGTAGCTTCCGGAACTTCAACGCTTCCCAAAAGATAATCATTATAATAGTAATCATCTACTGTATTTCCATTCTGTGAATTCTCCTGAACAGTCAGGTTATCCACAGTCACTCCGTTTGGAACTGATACTTCTCCACCATTTACCTGTGCTTTTGTGAAATTTTGATAACCATAGTTGAACAGTGCTGTGGAATCCGTACTGGCAACTGCAAGGTCTGCCGCCTTCATTGTCACTGTAATATAGGTAGTTCCATTCTTCCCTGCTGCTGTCACAAGAGTGTTTCCGGCCTCACTGGTATATCCTGTCTTGCCGCCAATACAGCCATCATAATGATAACTGCTCTCCGGGGCAAGCATCGGATGATGCGTATGCAGTACCCTTGGCTCACTGTTCATGTTCGTAGGTTTGATCGTATAATCTGTAGCACCGATGATCCTGCGGAATTTTTTATTCTTCAGACCTTCCCGCATGATCAACGCCATGTCATGTGCAGTAGAATAGTGATCAGGATCCGGAAGACCACTGGCGTTTACAAAATGTGTATTCGTGCATCCGATCTGTGCCGCACGTTCATTCATCATATCTACAAAGTGCTGCTCTGTGCCGCCTACATGTTCTGCAATCTGGGCTGCGACCTCGTTTGCAGAGCGGATCACAAGTGCATAAAGGCATGCTCTCATGCTCATCACTTCTCCCACCTGCATTCCAATATTGCCGGAATCCCAACTGATATCACGTGTTCCTGTTTCCGTAAAGACAACATCTTCTTTCAGGGAACAGTTCTCCACCGCCAGAAGCAGTGTCATGATTTTGGTAATACTTGCCGGATAACGGATTTCATCTCCGCCCTTGCTGTACAGAAGAGTTCCGCTGTCTGCATCCATCAGTACCCCTGTCTCAGATGTGATCTCAGGACCTGCAGGCCAGCCTGAAATCTCATTAGTTGAAATGGATACGGGTGTAACCTCTGAAACAGCAGCCTGCGCAGTTCCTTCCGCAGCAGTGCAGATCTGAACAGCAGTCATTGCAATGACTCCCACAGCCATAACAACCTTTAATAAATATTTCCATTTTTTCATAATATTTCCTCTTAATATATGTCTCTGTTTTCCGTCCGATGTACCGACAGGTTGATTCCTGAAACAAACTTGCGGCACACGATTATCAGAATCCGTCAAAAGAAGCTATGGTATCTGTGATATACTTCACATCCTCCATATCCAGATTATAAAACATCGGCAGTCTCAACAGACGTTCACTTTCCTTTGTAGTATAAACATCTTCCCCTGAAAATCTTCCAAATTTCTGTCCCGCAGGTGCAGAATGAAGAGGCACGTAATGAAATACGCTGCAGATTCCTTTTTCCCGAAGGTAAGCAATCAGCCGGGTTCTTACCTGTATATCACGCACCTTGATATAATACATATGGGCATTGTGGCTGCATTCCTCCGGCACATAAGGCTGTTCGATCTTACCTTCCTGTGCAAGATGAGCCAGATTTTTATGATAATAATTGTATATCTCCATTCTTTTGGCAAAAATCTGATCTCTTGCTTCCAGCTGTGCATAAAGATATGCTGCATTCAGTTCACTTGGAAGATAGGAAGAACCATAATCTATCCAGCGGTACTTGTCAACCTGTCCGCGGAAAAACTTACTTCTGTCAGTTCCCTTTTCTCTCAGGATCTCTGCCTTCTCCAGATATTCATCCCTGTTAAAAAGGATTGCACCGCCCTCTCCCATAGTATAGTTCTTTGTCTCATGGAAACTGTAACACCCAAAATCTCCAATGGTACCAAGAGCTTTTCCCTTATAACAGGCATCTACTCCCTGCGCAGCGTCTTCAACAACCTTCAGATTGTATTTTTTTGCAATCTCCATAATGGTATCCATCTCACAGGCAACCCCTGCATAGTGGACCGGGACGATCACTTTTGTTTTCTCAGTCACTGCCGCCTCGATCAGTTTCTCATCAATATTCATTGTATCCGGTCTGATATCAACAAATACAATCTTTGCTCCCTTTAACACAAAGGCATCTGCGGTTGAAACAAATGTATAGGACGGCATGATCACCTCATCACCGGGCTTAATGTCGCAAAGATGGGCTGCCATCTCCAGAGCATGGGTACAGGATGTGGTAAGCATTACATGATTCACATGAAATTTATCCATCATCCACTGAGAACATCTTTTCGTATATTCTCCATCCCCACAGAGCATTCCTCTCTGTACCGCATCACGTATGTAATCAAATTCCCTGCCTGTAAAAGCAGGTCTGTTAAAATCAATCATCTGTTTTCTTTTCCTTCTCATATTCCGGTATCTTATTTCTGTAGGCAACTTCTCTTCCCTCCGGATCCCGGATACTCATCTCACTGAAAAATTTCTCAGTCTCCAGCTCCAGCTGCCTGCGGTTTTCTGTTTCTATATAATACAATGCAAGATATGGATTCGGCCCATATTCTATCACACGTTCGCCTTCTTTATAAAAAATCCAGGGTTTTACAACGCATTTTTCTTTTGCAAGCTCACAGGCTGCCGTCTGATCTGCAATCTGAAGCTGTCGTCCCTGAAAATACAGTACAGCCCCATATTTTACCGGATGATGAATATCATGACGGTGAAACATCTCCTTTATCCGGTCTTTTTCATAAAGATAATCCAGCAGCAGTTCCTCTGTCTGAAATCCATAAACCATATCTGTCAGCTCATGTTCATATCCAAAGAAACGTCCTGCAATCTCACATACCTGAATGCCCCTGCCAGGTTTCCAGAAAAACTGCATGATAATGCACCTTCCGTCTGTCCGGTATAGCGGATATAATTCTGCAAGAATA
>ENA-OQCP01000096-OQCP01000096.1-human-gut-metagenome-genome-assembly--contig:-NODE-96-length-32946-cov-5.554313_pt1 | contig 32946 bp, 35 predicted proteins | sample MGYA00242760_ERZ504583 | MGnify/ENA primary metagenome ERZ504583 (study PRJEB26092, sample SAMD00036308) | human gut metagenome | host: Homo sapiens | study: EMG produced TPA metagenomics assembly of...
CGACTATGCTGCGCACTCCATCCCGGACGTCGGTTTCCGCCCCGTCCTTGAAATCCTGAACCTGACGCACTGGGTTCTGACGGACTGAAGGTCGTTACCCTTGACCTTGGCGGCGGAACGCTCGGCGGCAGCTCCGAGGATATTCAAATCATTGTGAAAAGCAGCGAGAGCTTTGCCGCGCCTGCATCCGACGGCCTGACCCGCCCGGACGGAGATACAGGCAGCTACTTCATGTGGCTCGGCAGCGACGGTAAATTCTACGCCCCCGGCGACAGTGTTCCGGCGGATGTTACCAAGCTCACGGCGCAGTTTGCTTTATCAGAACAGTTTTCCCTCAAACCGGGCGGCACCTATTACTTTGACCTCTCCAGCGCAAACATCCCCGGAACGGCAAACGGCAGTCTGCCGGACAGCACCCTGCACTATGTTCCCTTTACTTATGCGGGAACGATAGAAGCCTACAAACTCACGTCTGCGATGGCAACCACCGAGGAGTATGCACAGCAGAACAAATATCCCCACAGCCTGTTTGTGGCGGACTATGCCGTAACGCATACGGTAAGCTGGAATGGCCTGAATGACGAAGGTCTGATTTTCGGCAAAAATTATGCCAGCGGCGGCGTGGACTATACCCTGCGCGCACCGTCTGTGGGAAGTAACGCTACAGGTTCGGGCGATTCCCAACGCGGCGTGCCCCAAAGCAACGAATGGGACACAATGCTGAACAAGAACAGCGGCTACATCAAAAACTGGAATGGCATATATTCGTGGGGGCAGGACACAACAAGATACAACTCGTCGTTCCGTGCGGTTCGCGGGTTCATTTCGGCCCGCCTCTGGGGCATCGACAATGCTGCGAGCTCCGACCCGAATGTCGTTTTCCGCCCCGTGCTTGAAATCCTGAACCTGACACACTGGGTTCTGACGGACTGAAGGTCGTTACCCTTGACCTTGGCGGCGGCACGCTGGGTAATAGCTCCGAGGATATTCAAATCATCGTGAAAACCGGCAGCGAGTTTACCGCGCTGCATCCGACGGCATGACCCGCCCCAATGGAGATACAGGCAGTTACTTTATGTGGCTTGGCAGCGACGGTAAGCTCTACGCGCCCGGTGCCAGTGTTCCGGCGGACGTTACCAAGCTCACGGCGCAGTTTGCTTTATCAGAACAGTTTTCCCTTACCCCCGGCGGCACCTATTACTTTGACCTCTCGGCAATGGGTATTCCCGGCACGGTGAACGATGCTCTGCCGGATAATACCCTGCACTATGTGCCTTTTACCTACGCAGGGACGGCGGACGCTACAAGCTCATGTCGGAGATGGCAACCACCGAGGAATATGCACAGCAGAAAAAATATCCCCACAGCCTGTTTGTGGCGGACTATGTCGTAACGCATACGGTAAGCTGGAATGACTTAGATACTGCGAGTCTGATTTTCGGCAAGGACTATGTCGCCGGCAGCGTGGACTATACCCTGCGCGCACCGTCTGTGGGAAGTAGTTATACAGGCTCAGGTGATTCAGAACGCGGCACGCCCAAAAGCAACGAATGGGATAAGATACTGGATAAGGACGACGGATATATCAAAAACTGGAGGGAGATGCTTTCGTGTGGACAAGATACTACTATAAGAATTTCGGCGTCGTCCCGTGCGGTTCGCGGGTGGAACCGTTCGGCCCGTTTCTGGACCAGCTACAATACCTCGTCTTCTTCTTCTTACCCGACCTTCGGCTTCCGCCCCGTCCTTGAAGTCCCGAACCCCGGCACGCTGGGCGCTGACGGGCTGAAAGCCGTTACCCTCAACCTTGGCGGCGGCAAGCTGGGCGGCAGCTCCGATGCTATTCACATCATCGTGAAAAACGGCAGCGCATTTACCGCTCCCGCGTCCGACGGCATGACCCGCCCGGACGGAAATACAGGCAGCTACTTCATGTGGCTTGACGGCAATGGCAATTCCTACGCCCCCGGTGCCAGTGTTCCTGCTGATGTGACGGAACTGACGGTGCAGTGGACAGCCCCGACCTATACCGTCACGCTGAACGCGGGCGACGGCACTATCAACAGCGGCAATGTCACCTCCTACACCTACGGCGTGGGCGCAACACTCCCGACAGCCGACGATATGACCTACACAGGCCACACGTTCAAGGGCTGGTATAACAACGAGAGTCTGACCGGCTCTCCTGTTACGGCAATCGGCGACACCGAAGCGGGCAACAAGGAATATTGGGCGAAGTGGGAAATCAATCAATATACCGTCACAGTCAAGCCCGAAAACGGGGAAGCGGATATTACCATAACGCAGGATTACGGCACACCGATTACCGCTCCGACCCTGACAAGAGATGGCTATCAGTTCAACGGTTGGGATAAAACATTCCCGACAACCATGCCCGCCGAGAATTTGACGATCACGGCTCAGTGGCGTGATATTGCAGCACCTACAGGCGAAATCAAGATTGCCGAAAACGACTGGAAGTCTTTCTTCAACACCATCACCTTCGATTTGTTCTTTAAGGATACGCAGATGGTAACCGTTACCGCTGCGGACAACAGCGGCAAAGCGGTGACAGTCGAATACCTGCTGAGCGATAAGGCGCTTACCGAATCGGAACTTGCGGGAATGACTTTCACGGCATATTCCGCACCGTTCAGTATCAATCCCGATAACGAGTATGTTATTTATGCAAAACTGACCGATACCAGCGGAAACGTTGCCTACATTAACACAAACGGCATCGTGCTGGACGCAACAGTCCCCGTTATCTCCGGCATTGAAGCCGGCAAAACCTATTGCGCAGCACAGACTATTACCGTTGACGAAAAGTATATCGGCACCGTGAAGGTGAACAGCACGAAAGTCATCCTTGATAAAAACAGTCAATTTGCTCTTTCCCCCGCAAGCGGAGAGCAAACGATTGTTGTGACCGACAAGGCAGGCAACGAGACAAGGGTTACCGTGACCGTAAATAACGGCCATACCTACGAGTGGCAGAGCGAAAACGGACAGTATTGGCAGAAGTGCAAATTCTGCAATCACGAAACTGCGAAAAAGGATATTCCGACCATTAACATCAGCGGTGCCGACAAGGTTTGCAGAACGCAGGATTACAAATTCAGCTTTACTTTGCCGGAAGGAGCTACCGGCGCAGCCTACGGATACAAATTTATCGGATTTGGTGACGGTCCTCTTACGCCGACCGTTGAGAATGGTTTGTACAGCGGTATCATAAAAGCATCCACATATCCGGCGAAAGAAAACAGCTTTAAGCTGATCGTGAGTGCAAAGACCGCTGACGGCTTTGACTTCTCTGCCGAAAAGAAGGTTACCATTCAAAACGAGCACTCCGGCGGCACAGCCACCTGCAAGGACAAGGCGATTTGCGAGGTCTGCGGCGAGAGCTACGGAAAGCTTGACCCGAACAACCACGCCAACCTCAAGCATATAGATGCAAAGGCGGCAACAAAGACTTCTGAGGGCAATATCGAATACTGGTACTGCGACGCTGCAACAAGTATTACAAGGACGCCAAAGCAACACAGGAAATCACCAAGGCTCAAACCGTAACGGCGAAGCTGCCCCCGAAAATCACGGCCGGTGATGGTGCAACGGTCACACAGGGCGAGAAAAAGGAGCTGTCTTTCACTTCTGACGCATCCTTCGCCGATTTCCTTCGTGTAGAGCTTGATGGCACTGCGCTGGACGAAAAGAACTATACGAAGAAGGAGGGCAGCACGATAATCACGCTGAACCATGATTTTGTTGCTACACTTTCCGTGGGTGAGCATACGCTTGCGATCGTTTCTAAAAGCGGTACGGCAACAGCTAAGTTCACCGTTAAGGCAAAGCCGGCTGAAACGGCAACCCCGCAGCCCACTGTGACCCCGCAGCCTACAGCACAGCCGACGCAGACGGCGCAGCCCCAGGCGACGGTGCAGCCTGTTTCCCCGATTCCGCGCACCGGCGACACCGCCAACCCCGCATTGTGGTTTGCGCTGCTGATTGTCAGCGGCTCCGCGCTGGCGGCAATTTTCGTACTGCGCAGGAAAGCCAATCGCAAGTAAACAAAATGGGTATCGGCTATATCAGCGCACGGAAACCATATCCATAGGATTCACACGCACGCCATTCTGCATTACCTCAAAATGCAGGTGGTTGCCGGTGCTGTCACCGGTACTGCTACATAACCTATAACCTGCCCTGCCGTTACCGCTTCTCCTGCGGTAAGGCAGTTTGCGTCATAAAGAGATCATAACCTCGCACTCTTTCTGCGTCAGCTTGTGCAGATACTTTTTGATCCCTTCCCACATCAGCTTGGACTCGACGCTTTCCTCAATCGGGTTCATCAGGCGTCTATATTCTCCCAAGGGTACACGGCTTCAATATCGCCGCCGTCAAGGGTTTGCATAGCCGCGAGGGTGTGCTCGATGACCCGTTCCTCCGGATACTTGCCCGGCTGAACATATAGAACGCAGATTTGGGCTTCTTTGGGCATAGTAAAACTCCTTTGTAAATAAAAATTCCGCTATGCCTTGGCTTAACAGTGATAAGGAAGTAATTCAACTTTCTACTGTTGGCTGACAGATTCGGGTGTGCAGGGCAACCGTAAGGTTGCAAAAGCTGTCTGTTTCCAACAGAAACAGACAGCTTTTGATTTACGTTGAAAGCATCTTGCTGTTTTCTCTCGAGCGGGGCGGTCTTCCCACGGACCGCCCCGCGAAGCCGTTACGGTCGATGATGTTGAAGGGGTTGGTCCCGGTGATCGGGAGCTGGTTCATATTCTCCATCATCAGCGTCAGCAGCTCTGCGCTGCCCTCGACCTTGACGGCCTTTGCAACCGTTTCCTGATTGTTGGTCAGGATCGCAAAGAGCGCGTTTTTCGGGCAGGTGATGGACACGTCCGCATCATCAGACAGGGTATCTGCATAGACCAGCAACACACCGTTCTTCACGCGGAGCATGTGCTGTTCGCCCACGTCAGGCAGGATCACGTTCATGGTGAAGTCGCGGTCAGCCAGCGCCTGCTTGTCCATGACAATGGCCATGTAGTCAAACAGCATGGGTGCGGAGAGAGCTTTGACCATGTCGCCGGTAGACTTGGTGGAGGCGGTAAAATTGGCGTTTCCATGGCGCAGCTCCTGTGCGGCGGTCAGATATTCGTTGCGCCACGGGCCGGACTCCGCCTGATACCCCAGCTGCTCCAGTGCATCGGCGCACAGAAGCCTCGCATCGGTGTTCGTCGGATCGGCAAAGACGATGGTGTTTGTGACCTCGGCGACCCACTGATATTCACCCTTGTCAAAATCCGCCTTTGCCATTTGCAGGACCTTGTCAACATCCCCCAGGTACTCCACCCATTTTTTGCGCTGTCGCTGGGCATGAGGGGGTTCAGGTTGACAGGGTTGCTGTCATACCAGCCCATGAACTTCTGGTAGACCGCCTTGGCGTTGTGGGCGACGGTCCCGTAGTACTGGCGGGTGTACCAGATCTTGTTGAGTGCTTCCGGCAACTCGATCATGTTGGAGATCTCGTCGCTGGTGTAGCCTGATTGATATAGGTCAGGGTCTGGTCGTTGATGTACTTATACACGGCAGCTGTGTTGACCATGTAGTCGTTTACCACGTCATTGCCCCAGTGCGGCCAGTTGTGGGACTGGAAGGTGACCTCCGCCTCCTTGCCGTAAAGGGAAATGGCCTCGGTGATATAGCTTGCCCATGCCGCGCCATCGCGCACCTCCGCGCCGCGCAGCGTGTAGAGATTGTGGAGTGTGCCGGTGCAGTTTTCCGCCATCCACAGTGCCTTGTACTGGGGCAGCCATGTGTTCATTTCGGCGGGCGCTTCCGTACCCGGCGTGAGCTGGAACTCCAGCTCCACACCGTCGATCGTCAGCTTTTCGCCGGACTGCGTGATTTCATAGCTGGGCGTCATGAACGAGACCGTTCCGGTGGACTGTCCCATGCCGATGCCCTGCGCCAGCTTGCCGGTCACGCCGGGGGTCAGAAGGATGCCATACTGATAATTGCTGCGGCGGCCCATACCCTTACCGGCGTAGACATTTTCCTTCACGGAGTGCTCCGTGAAGCCCACAGGCGTGATCACGGGGATCTTGCCGCTGGCGAGCTGGTCTTCAATAGAAAGTGTCTCGTCTGCCTTATCCTCCTTCGCCATCACGCCGGCGATTCCGCCAAAATGGTCGGCGTGGGAATGAGAGATGATGACGGCCTTGACCGGGAATTTACCAAGATTCTTTTCGATCAGCTGCATGGCAGCCTGACTGCACTCCACGCTCATCAGCGTGTCAAAGACGATCCAGCCGGTATCGCCCTTGACAACGGTGAGGTTTGCCATGTCATAGCCGCGGACCTGATAGATGCCATCCGTCACTTCAAAAAGGCCATAGGCATGGTTGTTCTTCGTGTTCTCCCAGAGGCTGGGATTTACGCTGTCAGGCGCTTTTTCATAATCGTCCAGGAACGCATAGGCTTCCTGACTCCAGAGGATCGTCCATCCTCGTCCTTCAGTTCCAGTGTTTCCGGCGCGTCGATCAGTCCACGGGTGGCGAATTCATATTCCTGCTTATCATCGAAGTCAAGTTCATCGTAGACGGCGGCATTTGCCTTTGCCGTAAAGTCTGTGGCGGGCTTGACCTCGGCGGTCAGACACAGGTCTGCCTTTTCCGCGCCCGGCTCTTTGCGCCCATCCTGCGCACAGCCAACGCAGTACAGCAGCAGTACCGATGCAAGAAGCATTGCTGCAATACGTTTCATAGCCATTCTTTCTCCATTTCCTTATTGTTCGCGGATAACAGGTGGCTGCCAGCTATCCAGTGCTGTCATATCCGGTACATAGATCCGCATGAACAGATGAAATTCCCCGTCGGAAACAGGCAGCCAGTTAGAGGTGTCTTCTGGTGCATCCTTGGACAGGATAATATCCAATGTGCCGTCCGCATTCAGCTTGAAGTCGGAGCGGTCGTTGATGCAGTAGCGGTCGATGGAATTGTCAATGAGGAAATCATCCTCTCCGTAGGCGGTCACGGACCAGAAGCCGCCCTCCAGCGTGGGAGGAAGGGTTTCAAAGTGGAGCGTATACGTCTTCTCTCCGGTCAGCGCTGCGCCGGTCTCATCCACCGCTGTCTTGGGATAGATCGCCACGTCCACGGTGTTGGCGCCAAGCCCCACCAGCGCTACCATCGCGCGGTAGGTATACTCCGTTCCGAAGTCGCCGATGGGCTTGCCGTAATAGATCCACTGACCGAGTTTCTGCGCATACTTCGCGCCGTCGGCGGCAAGCGTGGCGCGAAGCCCCTGAAGCATCTGCTTCCAGCGCTCGGCAGCTCCTTCGCCCAGGAGGGCGGCGTCGAAGGTCTTGCCCGCGCCCACGTTGATGGCGGAGAGTTTCTTCAGCAGCTCCTCATCCGCATCGGCGGGCGGGTTGACCTGCATCAGAGCGTTCGCCGTATTGAAAAACTCTGCTGGCGTCATGGAAAGCACCTTGTTCACGGGAACAAAGTCATTTTCCTCTTTATAAGCTCCCTGCGGTGCGGTATACTCGCCTCCCTGTACATAAGCCGAAAGCGGCAGGAGCTGCATCTGCTCCTGAATGGCATAGACATTGGGCAGATCCTCGTTCCCGGACAGCACCGTGCGGGTGATCGACACATCGTTGCGGTGGGCACGTCCACGCGCGTCACACCGTCGGCAGCTCACCCTCCCAGCCGGGAAGCGCGATGGCATAAGCACCCGCCTTGTCCAGCACGGCGGCGGTGTTCGTCCACGCATCCAGAAGCTGCACATTGCAGAAGCGATCTGTCTCCGGCAGAACGAAGATCATAGGCTCTTCACTGATGTCAAGCCACGCCTGCGAATAGACGGTATCGACGTTCGGCGTCACAACGGTGCGGAAAGAGGCGTCCGCCAGCTTTTTTGCATGGTTGAACTGATTGATGGGCGCACGGCCAGTCATGGTTCCGTCCGTATTGGTCGATAATGTTTTGGTTGCGTCGGTCAGCACCAGCGGGAACGCATAGATGTATGCTTCGCTGACCGTTTCCCACACGGTTTCAGTATCCAATGTATCCGGCTGCGTTTTTTCGGCAGAGCAGGCGGAAAGAAGCCCGCAGGAAAGCAGCGTAAGCAGCGATAGTAGAATTGCAAGTATCTTTTTCATGTTGTCCTCCTATGATTCTTTTCTGTTTTGGTCATCTCCTCGGAACGGTTTGTGCGTATGGATTGACTATGAAGTCGTTTGTGATTTTCTCTTTATGGTAAACTATCGATTATTCCGCCCCTTTCTTTCTGCAAGCCTTGAAAGCTCTTTTTTGACCGCTTCGATTTGTGGGTCAAACAGCGCTCGCTCGGCAAAGATCATATAATTGTTGATGGCAAGGATCGACAGATGAACGAACGGCGCAACCTCTTCGTCGGTGCAGTCGAGGATCTCCGCAATCCTGCCCGTGTAATAAGGGTATCTTGCCGCAAGCCGCACAAGGGAAGGCTTTACCTTTTCTCCGTATTCGCGCGACACACATACGCTGACCAGAAAGCGCATGGTAGGCGACATTTTATCCGCCAGCTCACCGAGATGATCCATCATGCTTTTGATGTCACTAATATCTTCAAACACGATGGCAAACGCAGCTTTTTCAATTCGACTGATCGCTTCCTCGGCGCAGGCAAGAACGATTTCCTCTTTGGTGGAGAAGTAATAGTAGATGCCGCCGTTTTGCAGTTTTGCCGCCTTACAGAGGTCCTTTGTCGTGGCAACGGTCAGTCCCTTTTCGACAAAGCAGTCAAGGCAGATGCCTACAAGATCCTTCCTCTTTTCGGCTTTCTTTTCTTCCCTCAAAACATAATCCCCCATTTCTGTGCATTATCCAGTGTTTCCTATAATAGCATATCAGACTCTGCAAAATAAATCAAGTGCTTGCTTGAATAAGAATTATGTTTTTTAGGATCACAATGCTTGATCAAACATCACAACAGCCTCACTTGGCAGCTTTGACTCCGGTATCCGAACACGAAAGTATGGGAAACCTGTACGCCGTACTTTGATAAGCGCAACATTCATTTTTATGTGAATGTCTGCGGCTTTCATATTACAGAATTTTTTTAATGAAAAACATCCTATGCCGGATACACCGGACGATTTTGTCGGTGATGGCAATGAGGGAATGTTTGCGTTTAAGAAGCAAATGCGTTTATGAAATTCAAGTTTGTTGAATTAAAAATGAAATAAAGTTCCAGTAATCATAGAGTGTATGGATTCAATTCCATATGCTCTTTTTCTTTACTGAAAAATCTAATGTTACGAGTTTCTTACGAGTGGTATTTAAAAAACTCGCAAGAAGACTCGTAAGAGATATTTCGCACTTCTTATTCTTGTAGTAACCAATCGGCTATATCGTGAATTTCGATTCCTTCATAGCTATATAAGGGATGTTTGGTTCTGGCAATAATCATTTTCGGATAAGCATCTCGAATCTGAAGCAGAGGAGAGTATTCTCTCTCAAATGTTTCCTGCCCGGAAATGTTGTCGCTGACCTGAATATAAATCTTCTCGCTGCCTCTCTGAGCGACAAAGTCGATCTCCTTTTGATAGAGCTTGCCGACATAGACATCGTATCCACGGCGAAGAAGCTCGATGCAAACAATGTTTTCATATACTCTGCCATAATCCATATTTCTGCTTCCCAGTATTGCATATCGAATACCGCTGTCACACAAATAGAACTTTTCAGAGCTTTCAAGGTATTTCTTACCTCGGATGTCGTATCTCTTAATATCATAAAATACAAAAGCATTGCACAAATACTTAATGTACTTGCCAACGGTTACATGATTGGTTGGAGTCTCATTTGCTGTCAGTAGCTGACTGACCTTATTCGGAGAAGTCAGATTGCTGATATTATCCATAAGGAATTCGCTCAGACGTTGTAAAACCAAAGTGTCCGGGAGAGCATATTTCTGCACCAAATCCCTTGTAACAATAGTTTCGTAGACCTCTTTGATATAGTTTGTTCTGTCTTTTTCAGTTCTGTAAGCGTAAGAACCTGCTAAACCGCCATTGATAGCGTAATCATCAAAGAGCTTATCTTTATCACTAACATCATTATAATATTGGCAATATTCCTGGAAACTGAAAGGAAACACATGAATTTCAATATAGCGTCCGGTAAACAGGGTTGCCAGATCTGCACTCAACAGGAAAGCGTTGGAGCCTGTTACATAGATGTCGTATTTTCCCTTAGAGTACAGGCTATTGATTGCCAGCTCAAACTTGGGACACATTTGAACCTCGTCTACAAACAGGTAGTTCGTTTTACCTTCCTGATAATGTTCTTCCACATATGCGTGTAAGGCATGGTATTCCTTGATTTCTTCATATGCTAAATCCATGAAGTCAATGAAGATAATATTGATGTTTTCAAAGTTGCTTTTCAGATACTCAATATACGCCTGCATCAGCTTGGACTTACCAGAACGACGAATACCCGTGATGATCTTGATGTCAGGAGTGCCATTCAGTTCAATGATTCTATCGAGATATTTAGTTCTCGTGATTGTTTTCATATAGTCCCCCACTTTCAAAAATTGAATTTTTTTCATTTCTCGAAACTGCTTCGTTGTACTTAGTATACTGTTTGCTAATAGTATATGCAAGATGTCACTTTCAAAAACACAAATTTTTTATTTTTGAAAGTGGAAACTATGACAAAGGCAACCCGAAGCTGTCCCAGCACCATACGAAAGCGTTTCGTAAAATTGTAAAAATGAAATACAATAGTATGTTAACTGATAATTAAAATTCATTAAGTGATATGCACGAAATTAAGTTAAGTAAGTTAATATTTGTAAAGTATCAAAAATTGTGATTATCAGGAGCATATCCTATGGAAAATTCCGCTAAAATATGCTTTAATAAAAGATATATAGCAGTAAATAACAATTGCAAGAGGAAGAAAATGTCTAGAAGAAAGAGGCAGAAAACCGGAATGATAAATAATGAAAATGAAAATAACAGCATGACACAGGAGCCTCAAACACCACAGCAGACAGTTGACGCGCAGCAGATGGTTATCCCTCAGGAGAGCGAGCGCATTCAGCGGGCCGAGTGGATTCACGAGCAGGTGAAGCTTCAGCGTGAGGCAGAGGATGAGGCCTGGGAGAAGATCATGGAGGAGCAGAAGCTGCTTACAGAGCGCAGACGCTCCATAGATGCTGATATAAACAGCAACAGGGAGCTGAAGCGATACCATGAGGACTGCATGGAGGATATCACAGACCAGGTATATTCACTGCATGGCATATCGGTAGACAAGCTGGAGGGCATAAAAGAGTACAGGAATGCCCTGTTCCGCGGAGAAGCATTCATAGTGTTTTGCATATCTGTAATAATGGCTGCGATTGTGGCATATGCCTATGGGCCGACTTCACAGCTGTGCCTGTATGTACTCATGTGTGTAGGTGCGGAGGGAGCGTTATTGTCCCAAAAGCGAAAGAATATACTGTTTTTCATCCCGCTTATCCTGATAGCGGCGGAGATGGCAGGCTACAAGCTGTATCCGCAGTATCTGGAGTATGTCACGATGGCTGGAGAGGCACTGGCGCTGCTTCTTATGATGATAGGCACTGTGGGATACTTTGTGCACAATCCATACCGCAAGGACAGAAAAAATATAAAGGCTGCAAAATCAGATCTTAAGGAACTACATAAGGTTGCTAAAAAGAGCGTAAAGAAAAATAAAAAGAGCCGCATAAAGAACGAAGCAAAAGAAGCAAAGCTTGCGGCAAAGCAGGTCAAAAGAGAGACCAAGGCTGCCATAAAGGAGCAGAAGAGGCAGAATAAGCTCGCAAAGAAGCAGGCCAAGTACGAGCTTAAGGAGAAAAAGCGACAGCAGAAGAGTGAGCGTGTTGAGCTTAAGCATGAGCTGAAGAAGACTCAGCTCATGGATAAGGTGAGAAGATTTACACCGAAGGAGCAGGAGAGTGAAAGCACCTCTTCGGCAGAGAGCATAGATAACAACATTACAGAAAACAATATCATAGAGAATAACATCATTGATATAGAGCGCAAGGTCAATTAATCATGGATGAGCATTAGGCAGACAGCTGATACTTCTCCATCCAGTAATTAATCTGGATGAAATATGCGATAAGCTGCGGACCTGCCATGAGCTGGCCAAACCACGGACTGCCGTATTCTGCCGGTGCCTTTAAAAATTCGCGCGTTTTGTCAGCTCAATGAGAGTGCGCACAGGGGCGTTAGGGGAGTCTAATATCTCCTCCATTCCCTTTATAAGGAGAGCTTCATATCCGGGATGATAAGTCTTTGGATATGGGCTCTTTTTTCTGTGCAAAAGCTCAGGTGGCAGGACATCTGAGAAAGCATCGCGAAGCAGAGTCTTTTCCACACCGTTTTGATATTTCATATGCCAAGGCACATTAAAGACATACTCAATGATACGATGGTCGGCAAAAGGGACGCGGGCCTCAAGCTCGGAGTACATGCTGGTGCGATCCATGCGGTCAAGAAGCGTCTGCATGAACCATTTGATATTGAGATATCCGATTATGCGGCGCTTTCGTCCTCACCGTCCTCGCCGTAAAGGAGAGGTGCTTTTGACCTGGACTCCTCATATCGAAAAGCCTGATAACCGGATAAATCAAGCTCCAAACCCACATCATCGCGCAAAAGAGCAAGGCGTGGAGCGACATCCGATGACCATGGGAAGCCATATCTTTCCAGCAGCTCTTTGCGGTAAAACCACGGATATCCGCCAAAGATTTCATCAGCACACTCACCGGTAAGAGCTACCTTGTTTTTTCGGCTGACGAGGCTGCAGAAATATAAAAGTGACGAGTCCACATCGGTCATGCCTGGCATATCCTTTGCATCGACTGCGGCAAAGAGCGCCTTGAAGAGAGAGTTCTCATCACACTCGAGATAGGAGTGGCTGTCTCATACTCCTCAAGCATACGATTGACATAGGGCAGATCCCTCTCCGGCTGGAAGGCGTTTGCCTTAAAATACCTGTCATTGTCCTTAAAGTCGAAGGAAAAAGTGTTGAGCGTTTTACCGCGTGTGTTCATATAGTTTGCGGCGATGGCGGTCACGATGCTTGAATCGATGCCGCCTGACAGAAAAGTACATACCGGCACATCGGAAACCATCTGCTTTTTTATAGCATCCTCCACCAGAAAACGTGTGTGAGCAACGGTATCCCGATAGCTCTCGGTGTGTTCCCGGCTTGTAAGCTCCCAGTAGGTTTCATCATGCAGCCCATCCCGGGAGTAAATCATGAAGTGTCCCGGCAAAACCTCAAACAAATCCTTAAACAGGGAAAGCCCGCTCGTGTGCGCAGGCCCGATAGCAAGAAGCTCCTGCAAGCCCTGTTTGTCAAGCTCAGGCTTTACTGCTGGGTGCGCAAAGCAGGCCTTTGGCTCGGAGCCAAACACCAGAGAATCCCCTCGGATGGCATAAAAAAGCGGTTTGACACCAACGCGGTCGCGGTACAAAAGTAACCGGCTTTTAGCCGAATCCCATATGGTAAATGCAAAAATACCGTTTAAGCGATTGACAAAATCAGCGCCCCAATGGATGTAGGCGTACAGAATAACCTCGGTGTCTGAGGTTGTGGAGCATACAAAGCCGTTTTCGGACAGCTCGGGAATCAGCTCATCAGTGTTGTAAATCTCACCGTTATAGCAGATAGTGTAATCATAGCCATTGTGGGTGCGCGTCATGGGCTGGTCGCCGCACAGGATATCACGGATGGCCAGACGGCTGTGCGACAGACCAATATGCTTTTTAAGGTAGCGTCCTCTGGCATCGTTGCCGCGGTGGGCGAGCACAGCACGCATCTTTCAAGACGAAAGTTCCAGTAATCGGTGTTCTCTTCAAAGTCTTCTTTAAAGTTACAGAATCCGGCAATACCACACATAAAAATTCATATCTCCGTAAAAACAGATTTAATTTATATTATGCATACGCCTTGAAGCTGTTAATCCGGTCAGAAAATAAAATGATATGGTGGACAAAAGTCATTGTATTAATCAATTACCAAGCTGATTAATAAATTTTTATTGACAAGAAAGGCAGAATAGCGTTACTCTTATTACATGAAGTTAGATAACACTAACATGTATAAATGATAGATAACTACAGTAAGTACAATCTGACCGGTAATTGTTTTTAAAGCTATAACCTTATATAAGGTAAATGTAATTTGAAATGTTGAAAGAGAGGATATCATATGTCAGAAGAAGAGAGAAAGTTCTTAGAAATAGTGGATTTGAAAAAGGGCTTCGGAAGCGGCGAGACGCGCCAGGAGGTGCTGCGAGGCATGAATTTTTCCGTGGCAAAGGGTGAGTTCTGTGTGCTGCTCGGACCGTCAGGCTCAGGAAAGTCCACACTGCTCAATATCATCGGAGGCATCGACAGCGCCGATTCCGGATATATCAGCATAAATGGCGACAAGCTCAAGGATATGAGCGAGAAAAAGCTCACACAGTACCGCAGAAAGCACCTGGGATATGTGTTTCAGATGTACAACCTGATTGCCAATCTAAATGTAAAGGAAAATATCGAGGTGGGCGCATACCTGTCAGACAACGCACTGGATATCGATGAGCTGCTTCACACGCTGGGGCTTTACGAGCACCGCTATAAGCTTCCAAACCAGCTATCCGGAGGACAGCAGCAGCGTGTATCAATAGGGCGTGCAATCGTGAAAAATCCGGATATACTGCTCTGCGATGAGCCTACAGGAGCGCTTGATTACAACACCTCAAAGGAGATTTTGAAGCTCATAGAGGATGTCAACAAAAAGTACGGAAACACCATAATCATGGTCACACACAATGAGGCCATCAAAAACATGGCAGACCACGTGATAAAGCTTAGGGACGGAGCCGTGCGCCACAACGATATCAATATAAATAAGGTTTCGGCCGAAGAGCTTGAGTGGTAAGGAGGATTTGACCTATGAGCAGGAAAAAGATAAAAAATCCTCTGATAAAGCGTATACCAAAGGAAATTATCGGTGACTGGAAGAAATATCTCGTTGTATTTCTTTTCCTCGTGCTGACAATCGGCTTTGTATCCGGAATGTATGTGGCAAACGACAGTATGCTCACATCTGCGGATGAGGGAGTAAGTAAATACAAGCAGGAGGATGGACATTTTGAGCTTAAGGATAAGGCTGACAGCGAGTTTATTACGGCTATCGAGTCAGGCGAGGTAAAAACAGCTCCGGACGAAAAAGACAGCGATAGCAGCAAAACTCCTGTCACGCTCTACGAGAATTTTTATCGCAATGAGACTGAGGACTACGACGCAGATGGCAAAAAGGACGGAACCATCCGTGTATACACAAAGACCGAGGATATCAACCTCGCATGTCTCATCGAGGGCTCTTTTCCACAAAATGAGAACGAAATCGCTGTGGACAGAATGCATGCAGACAACGTGGGGATGAAGGTCGGTGACACAATAAAGGTCAGCGGAAAAGAATTCAAGGTATCGGGCCTTATCGCATATGTCAATTACTCCACACTGCATGAAAAGAAGACAGATATGATGTTTGATGCAATAAAGTTTGACGTGGCAATGGTGACAAAGGAGGCTTTGACCGCCTGGACAAGAGCATTCACTATACATATGCATGGAAATACGAGGATGAGCCGGCTGACGACATAGAGCAGAAGGAAAAATCAGATGACTTTTTGGAGGCGATGGTGTCACAGGTTATGGCAGCGGGCAATGAGGTGGAGGACTACACACCGCGCTACTCAAATCCGGCAATCAATTTTGCCACGGACGATATGGCTCAGACAAGGCCATGGGAGGAGTGCTTTTAGACATTCTTATCGTGAAAATCGCATTCATTTTTGCAGTGACCATAAGCAATACGATAGCAAATGAATCATCAGCGATAGGCACGCTTCGTGCGTCGGGCTACACAAAGGGAGAGCTTATTAGGCATTACCTTTCAATGCCTGTCATTGTTACATTTCTGGCAGCAGTAGTAGGAAATATATTGGGCTATACGGTATTCAAGGATGTGGTTGTGGGCATGTATTACAACAGCTACAGCCTGCCGACATACCACACAATCTGGAATCCGGGCGCATTCATAAAAACAACGCTTGCTCCGGTGATTATCATGCTGGTTGTAAATCTTATTGTAATAATCCGCATGATGCAGCACACACCGCTTCAGTTTCTGCGTCATGACCTTAAGAAAACAAAGCGCAAAAAAGCAATGCGGCTTCCGCGCTGGAGCTTCATGAGCCGTTTCAGACTGAGAATCATGTTCCAGAATGTGGCAAACTATCTGATACTCTTTGTGGGAATATTTTTCATCATGGTAATGCTCGCGATGGCAGTCGCATGCCGGATACACTTGATTATTACAAGAAAAATACAGACAGTATGATGTTTGCAAAATATCAGTACGTACTCAAATCCTATGTCGATGCAGACGGAAACGTGCTTGAAACCGACAACAGTGACGCAGAGAAATTTGACATGACATCGCTCTTAAGGAGAACAGATGAGTTTGACGAGGAGGTGTCTGTCTACGGAGTGGAAACAGACAGTGCATACGTAAAGCTTAAGGACATGGATTCGCTTAAGGATAACGAGGTATACATATCAGACTCATTTGCAGACAAATATAGTATAAAACCGGGCGATACAATAAAGCTTGATGCACAGTACGAGAAAAAAACGTACAAATTCAAGGTGAAGGAACCTACGATAAATCCCAGAGCATCGCGGTGTTTATGCCGATAGAGCATTTTGCGGATACCTTTGATTTTGAGGATGGCAGATTCAGCGGATTTTTGTCGGATACAAAGATAAAGGATATCGATGAGAGCAACATCGCGACAACAATCACGATACGCGACATCACCAAAATGGCAGACCAGCTCGACCACTCCATGGGCTCATACATGCAGTACTTCCAGGTGCTTTGCATACTGCTCTCAGCCGTCATGATATATCTGCTCACGAAGCTCATTATCGAGAAAAATGAGACAGCCATATCGATGACCAAGATTTTAGGCTACGACAACAGAGAAATTGCAAGCCTTTATCTGGTCTCAACATCAATTGTGGTGGTTATATCAGATATCATCAGCGTAGTGCTTGGTGCAAAGGTGATGGACATTGTATGGCGCATAATGCTTCAGACCTTCAGCGGATGGTTTTCATTCCATATGACACCTGTCGGCTATGTAAAGATGTTTGCGTTTGTGCTCATCGGTTACCTGATAGTGACAGTATTTGATTTCAGGAGAATAAAGAGAATTCCGATGGACATGGCACTAAAGAATGTGGATTAGGTAGTAGAACGGTTTATGATTGAACATTAACCCTATTTGCGCGACAAATTAATCAAAGGCAAAATGTAGATAAATTTTTTATTTGTTGATAAACTATTGTATAATTTCACCAAAAATGGTAATATTGTCTTATAATTTTAAGCTAAAGGAGTAGCAGTAGCAGTAGGATAGGAGAGATGGTCATATGGAACAGAGTAAAACTAAAAAAAGAGGTACATTTGCAACCAAAATCATAGTAATGGTGATTTTAGCTGTTATAGTTTCAAATGTAATTTGTATGGTATTTATTCTTGAAAGTTCCAAAAAACAAATTACAGACAGTGTCAAGCATACCATGGTAGATGTTATTAATACAACGTCAAAAATCACGGAAAATGAGATTAGTAATTCAGGTGTTGATGATCTGGATTATGATGGTTATGCCAATAATCTTTCAGATGTAAAGCTTGAAGGCATTGACAGCGCATACATGTATGTGGTTCAAAAGGATGGCACAATGCTTTATCATCCAACAAAGGAAAAGGTTGGACAGCCTGTTGAGAATGCTGTAATTAAAGACGTTGTAAAACAGCTTCAGGATGGCAAAAAACCGGGCACGACTGTTGTAGAATATGATTTCAATGGAACAACAAAGTATTCGGCATATACGATTTTGAACAATGAAAATATACTTGTGCTTACAGCAGATGAATCTGAGGCACTTGCAGGAATCACTACTGTAACAGGAGTTGCCGTTGGAATCATTGCTATTGTTGTGCTTATTGCAATTATTATCTCATTCATAATGGGACGCAGGCTTATGAGACCGCTTGTAAAGGTCAGTACAATAATTGAGGATGTTGCCAATGGTAATATTGAGGCAGATTTCAGTGTGGTCAAGGAGTCAAATGATGAGATAGGCCTGATTATAGAAAAGATGAAGGAGCTCACACAATCGCTTGGAAGTATAGTCGGAAAGATAAGAAATTCCAGTGATACGATGTCATCAAACAGCTATGAGCTCAATGACACAAGCAGTCAGACACTTGCTGCAAATAACGAGATATCCAAGGCAGTCGAGGATGTTGCAGAGGCTCTACAGGCATGGCAGCATCTATTTCCAAGATTAATGAAAATCTTCTGGAGATGAGCAATGAAACAAAGGACATTAATGCCTCTGTTGATGAAATCAAAAACCAGACGGTAGCAGTGCAGGATAGCAGTAAAATCATGAATGACAAGATTAAATCCATGCAGGATAGCAGCCACAAGATGGATGAGGGTATCTCAGCAATTTCAAAACGCATAGAAACTGTAAATACTACGGTTGACAAGGTGAGCAATATTGTCTCTGTCATTGAGGAAATATCCAGTGAAACCAATCTTTTGTCACTCAATGCATCTATAGAAGCAGCCAGAGCCGGCGATGCAGGAAAAGGCTTCGCAGTAGTGGCACAGGAGATTCGAGTGCTCTCAGACAATACCAATACGGAGCTTGAGAATATCAAGCAGATAATATCATCACTGGTTGAAGAGTGCAGGTATTGTGTTCAGGCATCCGGCACCATCGTCGAGGACAATGCCAAGCAGAAGGAAGAGATTAAGGCAGTACTCGATGAATTTGGCTCACTTGATGAGCAGATTCAAAAGACAGCAGAAAAAGCTGATGAAATCGAAGAGCTTGTCACTGCGATGATTGAGCTGAACGATGACATCACGAAGAGCAGCAACAGCCTGACAGACGTCAGCGCAGCAAATGCCGCAGCAACCGAAGAGATGAATGCCAACATCGAGGAGCTCAATGCCATGATGAACGGAGTTTCAGAAATGGCAGGACACATGAATGATGAGTCTGATGGATTGAAGGAAGCATTATCGTTCTTTCATAATTAATTGTAGGTATTCATAAATGAACATTGACCTCCTTTGCGCTTTAAGTTTATCATTAAAGTAAAAAGGAGGTTTTTGTCAGGTTTCAATGTAAATCAGTCGTAAAAGCAGTAAAATGCTTTTGTGGCTGATTTTGGTATTTGGGGGATTATTGATTATATCAGCAAAAACACGTATTATATACATATACAAAAAATTTTACTGTTCACGCTTGAGAGTGGCCGGTAACAAAACATATGATAAACAGAAGAATGAGGTATAAAAAATGACAGACAATTTTGAATTTAGAAGTATACACCCAGACGAGGTAGAACAGGCAATAGCAATTGAGCAGATATGTTTCCCACCGAATGAGGCATGTTCTCCAAAGGCAATGACAGAGAGAATTGCAAAAGTACCACAGTTATTTCTCGTGGTAATTGACAAATCAACCGGTAAGCTGGCGGGCTTTTTAAATGGTGTGGCAACAGACGAGGAAAAGTTCAGGGATGAGTTCTTCACGGACATCGATTTATGCGATGAAAATGGTAAGAATGTGATGCTTCTGGGCCTTGACGTGCTGCCGGAGTACCGTGGACAGGGGCTCGCCAGAGAGCTCGTGTACCGCTACAGCCAGCGTGAAAGGGCAAACGGACGAAAAAAGCTGTTTCTGACATGCTTAGAGCAGAAGGTGGAGATGTATAAGAAGTTTGGATTGCAGGATCTGGGGATTGCTGACTCTACCTGGGGCGGAGAAGAGTGGCATGAGATGGTGCTAAAGGATGAATGTGATAACATGGAAAATAAAATATCAGATAACGTTATAGAAAAAAATTATAGGGAGTGCCTTAAATTCAATGAAATCAACGAAAGCAAAGTCGATAAATTTGACCTGGCTACAGCAAAGGCTGCCCGGAGGATTCCAAACAACAAAAAAGAGAGCCACCGAGTGACTCCCCCAGTGCAGTCCGAAAACATACACCTCAATCAATGTCTATAATATACAACATTGAATCAAAAAATGCAAGTTTTTTACTGAACATATAGTAAAATTATGTGTTTAAATATGTATCTAAAGCAGAAAGTTTTACAGCTACGTTTTGAGGAATTATCTGGTTGTAAATATCTGTAGCAACGGAATTTTGCAGTAAAATGTTTTGGGCTTTGTACTGATGTAATAATTCTTTAGCTCTGGATTCACTGAAATCAATTCTTTTTAACAGGCAACAAATGATAATTACATAATCAATCAGAGAATATAAAGTTATGTTCTGAATTCCCGTTTCACTTTCGGCCCAACGTTTTAATACATGACTAATTTTTCTGTCTTTGAAGCGGGTGTCAAAAATAATATTATTGTGAGCAACGGCATTTCTAAGAGCTTTTATTGTGTATAACATATTAGACAGGAGCTCACGGTTTGTGTCGATAGAGACATCAAACATATCTAATTGCTTAAGGATTGTTTCTCTGGTCGGAGTATTCAAGCATTCAAAAAAGCTTGCGAGATCGCTCAAGTACAATATTTCAAATACAACCCATAAAGGAGCATCTTCACCACGATTATAGAAGTGACGAACCATCTTATTATCCTTTTTTTCTTCGGAGCTATATCGGCTTGATAATTTGGAATATACATTATTTCGTAGCTTCAAGCGGTTTAGTTGCAAACGGGTATTGGAAGGGTTGTCACTCATACGTTCCTTGTAAACGTTATCAAAGGTTCCATAGCGAAGACCGTTGACAGATGTATTACATACAATGTTTTTGATCGCTGTCTCTATAAACATGAGATTTGAATATAATGCAGATTTTAAGTTGTTGTCATATTCAATTACAGCTACAACTTCACTAAAATTGGTGTAAGGCAATTGATGGCTGGCATCCTTAACAAAACGATAGCCTTTATATCCATGATAATATCCATAACTAATAAGCTGTTTTTTTTGCTTGCTTCCGCTTATTTGCACATTGCAGTCATTACGCAAGTGTCTCATAAGTCCATTTATTGTCTGAGGTGAATTCATTCAATTGCCTCCTTCTGTTTGTATACTAAAATTTTATCAAAGGAATGTGATTAAAGCAAGAAGGAATGCATTTTTAGATTATTACTTGTAGTTATTCCAAAATATCGGAAGAAGGTATTGTATGGAAAAGTGAGAGAAGATGTACGAGAAATTTTGGAATTATTGATTATATCATTAAAAACACGTATTATATACTTATACAAAAACCAGTTACTGTTGATGCCTAAGAGTGGCATGAGATGGTGCTAAAGGATGAATGTGATAACATGGAAAATAAAGTATCAGATAACGTTATAGAAAAAAACTATAGGGAGTGCCTTAAATTCAATGAAATCAACGAAAGCAAAGTCGATAATTTTGACCTGGCAACAGCAAAGGCTGCCCTTGAAAATCTGTATGAGCTATACAAAAATGGCATATTAACAGGTCGTTTCACAAAGGATAAGGACTATGTAGTAAGGTGTGCTGACCTGGTAACATTGGCTGAGGAGAACAAGGACAGCTTGTTTTATGATGCATGGCGCGTATGGTTTAGATACTTTGTATCGATGGGCTATGCGGATGGAATGAGCTGTGGGAGGCAGTATGAATAAACAAAAAATAGCAGAACTACGCGCCGGTTTGGAAACCGGCTTCATCAATAGTGGATACAATTCAAGCCTGGCTTATCAGCCGCAATTTTTGTCAAACAACCATAAAGAGGGCAAAAAAGTATTATCCTCAATAGAAGATGAGCTGATGGCCTGTGACAAATTTCAGATAAGCGTTGCGTTTATCACGATGGGAGGCATTACGCCGTTACTCCAGACACTTAAGGAGCTGGAGAAAAATGGTATTCCGGGAGAAATTCTCACAACAAATTATCTGAATTTCAGTGAGCCAAAGGCGCTTGAGAAGCTTCACGGATTGTCGAATATCACGCTCAAAATGTATGATGTGGAGAAGGCCGCTGAAGGCCTTCACACAAAGGATATATATTCAAAAAAGAAGAGATTTACCGAATCATTATCGGAAGCTCAAATATGACAAGCGCCGCACTTACGAGCAACAGAGAGTGGAATACAAAGGTTGTTTCTACAGAGCAGGGAGAGGTGGCAAAGCAGATTGTTGAGGAATACAATGAGCTTTGGAATTCGCGCTATGCTCTTTCCTTTGACAACTTTTATGAGGAGTATAAAGAGCGCTATCAAATCATAAAAAGACAGCGTGAGATTGCAAAGAGCGAGGAAACTCCATCCATTGAAAAATACAGATTAAAGCCAAATGCAATGCAGGTTGGCTTTATCACAAATCTGAGAAAAATACTGGAAAAAGGTGAGGATAGGGCACTTCTCATATCAGCTACGGGTACCGGAAAAACATATGCATCTGCGTTTGCCATGCGCGAGCTGGGCTTTAAACGAGTACTGTTTCTCGTACACAGAGGTCAGCTTGCAAGACAGACAAAAAAATCATACGAAAAGATTTTTGATAAATCAGTTTCTATGGGACTTGTCGGTGCTGGGTACAGTGATTATGACAGGGATTATGTTTTTGCAACGGTACAGACCTTAAATCGTGATGAGCATTTGAGAAAATATGCACCGGATGACTTTGATTGTATAATTTTGGATGAGGCGCACCACAGCTCGGCCAACACATACCAGAAAGTGATGAACTATTTCACACCAAAGCTGTGGCTTGGAATGACAGCGACTCCCGATAAGCGCGATGATGATATTGACGGAAAAAATATTTACCAGATTTTTAATTATCAGATTGCATATGAGATTCGTTTGCAGCAGGCTATGGAGGAAAACATGCTGTGCCCATTCCACTACTTTGGAATAACAGATGTTTCACTGCTTGGTGACAAGGAGATAAAGAGTAAAAAGCTTACAGAATCATCGTTCAACCAGCTTGTTGGTGATGAGAGGGTAAAGCATATTATCGAGCAGGCCAATTATTTTGGACATAGCGGTGACAGGGTAAAGGGCTGATTTTTTGCAGCAGGATAGATGAATCAGTCGAATTATCGAATAAGTTTAATCAGACAATAAATCCTGAGACAGGCAGATTTTTTCGTACAATTGCATTAAATGGAGATGCCACCGAGGAGGAGAGACAGAGAGCCTTTGAGCGGCTTGCGATGGATGAAAATACGTTAGATACCACTAACAAAACTAATGTAGGTCAGATATTTGACACGGAAGGAACGGAGAAAATAGATAAAGCAGATGGAAAAATGCAGCCACTGGATTACATATTTTCCGTCGAGATTTTAAATGAGGGTGTTGATATCGTGGAAGTAAACCAAGTCATCATGCTCAGGCCGACAGAGTCACTAATTGTATTTATACAGCAGCTTGGACGTGGACTTAGAAAAGCAAATGGCAAGGAATATGTTGTGATACTTGATTTCATCGGCAACTATAACAACAATTTTATGATACCGGTCGCATTGTCGGGAGACCGTTCTTACAATGCAGATACAATCAGAAAGTATGTTATCAGCGGAAATAATACGATTCCCGGAGCTTCGACAGTGCATTTTGATGAGATTGCAAAGGATAGGATTTTGCATCGATAGACAAAATAAAGGGCATGAGATCCATTATCAGGGAGAGCTATGTCTCTTTGAAAAACCGGCTTGGAAGAGTGCCGTATCTATTGGATTTTTATGAAAACGGAGAGGTTGATCCACTTGTAATAATAAAAGAGTACAAGACCTATCAGGCATTTCTTGAAGCGGTTGAGAAGGAGCTTTATACCGGCAGATTAAATGAGCAGGAAAAAATCACTCTTGAGTATTTGTCGAAGACTATCATAAGTGGTGCGAGACCGTTTGAATTAGAGATTTTAAGGCAGCTTATGAAGAAGCCTTCTATTTCAATTAATGAGATAAGAGAGATTTTCATACGGAGGTACGATTACAAGGTAAATATGCAATCCATTGACAATGCGGCAGATGTATTGCAGGGAAAGTTTGTCAGCAAGGATGATGAGTACAAGAGATTTTGCAGGATAGATATTTTGGAGGAGGACAGCAATAACATCTTCCATAGGATGAATAACTTTACCACAAGACTTGAAAATGAAGAGTTTAAAAAGCAGATAGATGACATAATAGAGGTGGGACTCAAAAGATATCATGATAAATATCAATCCTCACTTAAAAATGAGAGTCCGTTTGTATTGTATGAGAAATACTCCAGGCGTGATGTCAGTCTGCTGATGAATTGTGGTAGGGATCTTTCCTCCACAATGTATGGAATGAAGCGTATAGATGATGATGTATTTATATTTGTCACGTATCATAAAGAGGAAAGCACAGACGAGCAGAAAAACTATGTAGATGGAAAGCCGGATTACGCGGATGCATTTGAGGACAATATGATTTTCAGATGGGATTCGCAGATTGGCAGGGGCGTGGACAGCTCATATGTGTCAGATGTTGTTAACACGAAAAGAAAGCATCTGCTTGTGAAAAAGAGTGATGCGGAGTCAAATTTCTACTATATGGGAGAGTTTGATATAGTTGATGTTCGCGCTGCTAGAAAGCGTGATAACAATGGCAAAGAGCGCGATATCACCAAGTTTGAGATGAAGATGCATCACCCTGTAAGATAGGATCTGCTTCGATATCTGCAGAGCAATTTACAACAAGGCTTACAAAATAATACACAGGAGCTTAAGGCAATATGAAAACAATACGCGTAGTGGCTGCCGTCATAAGAGCAGTCAATAATGAAAATAAACCGGTTATCTTTGCAACCAAGAGAGGCTACGGAGAGTTCAAGGGCGGCTGGGAGTTTCCAGGCGGCAAGATTGAGTCTGGTGAGACACCGCAGCAGGCGCTAAAGCGCGAGATAATTGAGGAGCTGGACACGGAAATTGCTGTCGGAGAATTGATAGATACGATAGAATACGATTATCCTAATTTCCATCTCTCAATGGATTGCTTCTGGTGTGAGGTCATTCACGGTGAGCTTATCCTAAAGGAAGCAGAGGATGCAAAATGGCTGACAAAGGAGCATCTGGTGGACGTAAAGTGGCTGCCGGCGGATGTGACATTGATTGAGAAGATTGGAGAGGAGTTGCATGAAACCAAGGACAGCAAATAGCATGAACATACAAATTTTCGGAACAAAGAAATGCAATGACACAAAGAAAGCACAGCGATTTTTTAAGGAGCGTGGGATAAAGTTTCAGTTTATAGACATGAAGGAAAAAGGCATGAGCAAGGGCGAATTTAATTCTGTCGCCCAGGTGAATGGCGGTCTTGACAATATGATTAACTGGGATGGCAAAGATAAGGATTTGCTGGCACTTATAAAGTACATAGCAGATGAGTACAAGCTGGATAAAGTGCTTGAAAATCCGCAGGTGATTAAGACACCGGTGGTTAGAAACGGCAGGCAGTCAACAATCGGGTACGGCCGGATGTATGGAAGACATGGAAATAACACTAAAGGAAATGAAAGGAAGGAAATTATATATGTATTATGTACCGGATGGCACAGAGCAGTGCGGTTATTATGAGTGTAAAGAGTGTGGAAGCAGGTTTCTGGATTTAAAAATTGCACCAACATTGGTATGTCCATACTGTGGAGAAGAGGCAGATATGGAGATAGGACCTGATGAGGAGATGCCAAAGGTTGTAGAATCTGCGAAGCTTATTCAGATGGTTAGAGGCGTTGAAGAGGTAGAGAAGATGGATAAGCTGTTATCGCTTGCGGTGACAGGTGGCGATTTTAGCTGGATATAAGAATGCAGATATTTGTAGACGCAGATGTAAAGTAGCTGCCGGCGGATGTGACATTGATTGAGAAGATTGGAGAGGCACTATATGAAACCAAGGACAGCAAAGAGCATGGAGCTATATGATATATTGATTAGGCGCGGGTATCCGGAGCCGTTTTGCGATGAGATAACGAAAAACCTAAATACCGACTGGACAGCTCAAAGGATGATAGGATATCTGTCACACTATAAAAAGCTTCCCATGGAAGAAATCGCCGATGAAATGCTTGCGATACTCAGCGACCGCAACCGCATAATGCAAAAGCATGAGCTTGAGGAGACAAACGCAAGATGGAATGACTACTTAAACAGATAAAGTCAGGAGGATTCACATGAGAGTACTGAATATCGAAGATGATACGTTTAAACACAATGATATTTGCAAAGCCCTGTCAGGATGTGGGATTAAAGATGTCGAATGGTCCAATAATCTCGCAGACGGGTGGAAACAGATTAAAAACTCAATAGATAGTAATAATCCGTATGATCTGATAATTACTGATATGTATTATCCCGACGAGCCGGGCGGCAGAGAGGAACAATCAGGAGATGTTCTGATTGACAGAGTGATTAAGAACAAAATCACAATACCTGTAATTCTCTGCTCCAGCGTGAATCTCAAATACCCGGAAATATATGGCTGTGTTTATTATAGCAGGGAAAGAAACTGGGAGGCAGATATGCAGAAGCTTGTAAATAGTCTTGTGGCAGGATAATACTAATAAATCTCAAGCTTCTGATCAACCAGTGATTCACCTTCATATACAAGCTTAAGTGTGAAGAAATTTTCTTCATTTTCAAGCAGGAGCTTTAAGAAGATAGCGTCGCCTTCCCAGGTAGGAAGTGTGGGCACGATAGTTTTATCCACCCATTTGAGGTCACCTTCGTTGCATGTTATAAGCTTGCCGGAAAATTCATCAGCGGTGAAAAGACACATCAATTCAGGCTCCTGTTTATCACTTATAAAAGTTATGAGTGCGCGGAAACGGTATGATGTGAGTGTGAGCCCTGTTTCCTCTTTGACTTCGCGGAGCAAGCATTCTTCGGGTGATTCACCATTCTCGCATGACCGCCAACACCAATCCATTTTCCTTCATTTATATCATTTTCTTTCTTAATACGATGAAGCATGAGATATTGTCCATCGTGTTCTATGTAGCATAGAGTAGTTATTTTCATGATGTACCTCCGTCAGATGATTATAACATAAAATGTGCGGGGGAGGACAGGAAAAATATCTATCTGCATAGCAGCCCTAAATTTTTCCTGAAAAATTTATAATAAGCATATATATTTTTAAAACTTGATACAAAAACTATTGAGAAATTGTATGAAGTTGTTTAAGGAGATGTGCATGAATATGGCTGTAAAGGAGATAAAAGATATGTAGTGAATCTTGTTTTGAAAGGTGGAATGTTCTTGTATACTATTTCAAATTATGAGGGCAGACCAACTATGGATATTGATTTCATGCTAAGAAGAATGTCAAATGATGTAGCTGGGATGGAAAGAATCATGGAGAAAATTTGTCAAACAGATACTCGCAATGATTTTATTATTATGGAAGTGCTAGGAACGAGGAAAATCACTCCGGAGAAGAAGTATAAATTTGATGTCATCTTAAAAAGAATGACAGTTTTGGACATAGTATGGGAATCAAGGCAGATACAGAGCAGGATGCTACATACGCTATTGATGCAATTGCAGATGCTATTTCAACAGTATCTTCACAGCGTTCATCACTCGGTGCTGTTCAGAATCGTCTTGAGCATACAATCAACAACCTCGACAACGTAGTTGAGAATATTACAACAGCTGAGTCTCGTATCCGTGATACAGATATGGCTGAAGAGATGGTTAACTATAGCAAGAACGACATTCTTGCACAGGCTAATCAGTCTAACCAGGGTGTACTTTCACTCTTACAGTAATCATCTACAATTTAATGTTGTACAAAGCAAAAAGAGCTCTTTTGTTGCGTGAAATTATTATGTCAAGTTGAGATGAGAACGGTTACATGTATAAATAGCACAAAGAAAAAGCTTGTAATGATGTAAAAACATAGAAAAATTATGCATAATCACGAAAACAATACTAACATATTGACATTAAATATGCAAAATAATATAATACAGACAAATGAAATCGGTTACATAAGGAGGGATAAAATATCGAAAAGAATATTACAATATCAGATATTGCGGAGAGGGCAGGTGTATCTAAGGCAACAGTCTCCAGAGTATTGAATTCACCGGATATTGTGGAAGAACATACCAGAGAAAATATTATTAGAATAATGAAGGAGTTGCATTATACGCCATCTCAGACTGCGAGAAATTTATCAATGAAAAGCTCTTCTACGGTTGGTGTGATTGTTCCGGAAATTAGCAATACTTTTTTTGGAGAATTATTTTCTGGGGTTGAAGAAATTACCAAGAGACATAATTTGTCGTTGCTATATTCTGGGAATGATAACGATATGGATACGGATTATAAAGCACTGGACATGATGAAAATGCAGAGAGTAAGAGGATTGCTGTATATCCCGGCAGTTAATTATTCAGCTCTTGGAGTTTTGGATAAACTGCAAAGAAAATTGGATCGTATGAATTGTCCGATTGTCTGCATGGATCGAGATATAGGATTAAAGTGTGATATAGTACATTTTGATGACCAGAGTGCCGTGCGAAAAGCTGTGTTAGCATTGGCCAATGAAGGACACAGAAAAATTGCAATTATAATTGGAGACAAAGAGAATATATTGTCTGTTCAGCGATTTGAAGGATATTTAGAAGGTCTAAAAAAGGCTGGTATTCCATATGACGAAGATCTTGTATTTAGAGGAACATATACGAGGGTGTCAGGATATCAGGTGACAAAACAGATGATTGCGAAGTCAAAGCAGCCTACAGCTGTAATTACATGTAATAACTTACTTAGTAAAGGATATATACAAGCGGTATGTGAGCATACGCATGGAAAAACGGACATGTATACACATATAGGACTGGATGAAATTGACATGATGCAGTATCTTGGAATTCCGTATAATTGTATCCAACGTGATGCATACGAATTAGGACATTCAGCAGCGGAACTGCTGATAAAGAGATTGGAGCAGCCGGATGAAACATTTCAGCATATGATATTGAATTCTCCGCTGGTTCATCAGACATTTTAAGAATGAGTGATTGTGTATTACTCATAAAATACACAATCACTTACTTATTACAAAACAATGAAAGCGGTTACATAAAACAGATAAAGGAAGGAATAAATATGAAATTAGCAATGGGCTGTGATCCGGCTGCGTACCGGTTCTATAAAAAATTATTAGAGAGAATGAAGGAAGAAGGTTACGATATCGTAGATACAGGTTGCGAATCGGAAAATGAAGCAGATGGTGGAAAGTATGCAGAGATTGCAGAAATAGTATCTAACAAGGTTGTATCAAAAGAATGTGATTATGGAATTCTGATTTGTGGAACAGGTCAGGGAATGGCAATGGCAGCAAACAAGATTCCGGGAATAAGAGCAGTACTTTGTTATGATGTTTTTCCGGCAGTGCTTAGCAAAAATGATAATAATGGAAATGTTTTGTGTACCGGAGCATGGTTCATGGAAAAGAAAGGCATTGACTTTACAATGGCAATGATTCATGCATGGTTATTTTCCGGATACACAGGAACACATGAAGATGGCATGCTGGCGCTTAGTCGCCTTGATAATAAAAAATACCAGGAGGTGATGTAATATGGATCGTTTTCAAGAGTTATCTAAAATTGCATTGGACGAGTTGTCAGAAGTCTTTGCAAGAATGAGTGATGAAAACGTGAGAGAACTATTGGAGGAAATCAAAAATGCAAAGCGTGTTTTTCTGCTTGGTGCAGGAAGAGAAGGGCTTTCGACGAGAGAGTTTGCTATGCGCTTAATGCATTTAGGAAAGGAGTCTCATTGGATATGGGATGATACCACTCCATCCATGAACAAAGGAGATTTGTTTATATGCGCATGCGGAAGTGCTGACGTGGCACATGAAAACATAATTTGTGATAATGCAAAGAAAACAGGTGCCACTATTCTTTTAATTACTCCATCTGCAAAAGGACATATATTAGAAATTGCAGATAAGGTAATAAGGATTCCTGCAACTGCTTATAAGGCGGTATACAACTCAGAGGATGAGTATGTACCGACAGCTCAGATGATGGGGAATCAGTTGAGCAGGCATTGCTTGTATTCTTCGATGTAATTGTAATGATGCTAAGTGAAGAAATGGGAATTTCCAAGGAAGAGATGGAAGCCCGTCACAGAAATATTGAATAAATACCACAGGGGGACAAAATTATGGCAAAAAAATTATTGGCAATGGTTTTAGGGTTAACAATGATGATAGGTGTAGCAGGATGCTCTGCAGTAGACACCGGTTCTGGTTCTAATGATAAGAATGCTGATACACAGGTAAGTGTCAGCGCTGAATTATTAGATGCTGCAAAGTATAAATCAGATAAGGAACCAGCGGATTGGACAATTGCAGTTGTCGTTAAAGATGGTACGTCGGACTGGTTTAAGAGAATGCAGGTTGGAGTGGATGAATTTGGCAAGGAAAAGACAGTTGATGTAATACAGAAGGGACCAGCAAATGCGGATGCGGCATCACAGGTTCAACGGGTTGAGGACATGATTAATCAAGGTGTTGATGCGTTGTGTATTGTCCCAATTGATCCGGGTGCATTGGAATCAGTTTTGAAAAAAGCCATGGAAAAGGGCATTGTAGTAATTAGTCACGAAGCCTCAGATTTAAAAAGCACATTATATGATGTAGAAGCATTCACCGCTGAGGATTTTGGAAATACAATGATGCAGGAGCTTGCAAAAGCAATGGGTGAGAAAGGGCAGTATGCTCAGATGGTTGCCTATACTACATCAACAACTCATATGGAATATTCTAATGCAGAGTATAAGTATCAGAAAGAAAATTATCCTGATATGTCGCTGATTAATGATACTGTACCATCGGCAGAATCATCAGAAAAGGTTGATACAGCTTATAGTAAGGCGAAAGAGTTATTAAAGGCAAATTCTGAGCTTGCTGGATTTACCGGAGCAGCTTCCGTTGATATCTTAGGTGAAGCTCAGGCAGTTGAAGAGTTGGGATTAATTGATAAAGTATCAATTGTTGGTGTTGGAACACCAAATGCAACAAGAGAGTATGTCAAAAATGGTACGATAAATGCGGTGTGCCTGTGGGATCCGGCATCAGCAGGATATGCTATGTGTGATTTGGCTTACAAGGTGTTATCAGGCGATGAAATAAAAGAAGGAATTGACCTTGAGCAGGATGGGTATGATAGTGTAAAAATCCAGGAAGGTGTAAATCGTTGCGTATTAGGTAATGCTCCATTGATTTTAAATAAGGATAATATTGACGATTACGATTTCTAAATATAAAACTGTATTTAACTTATGAAGTAGTCTGGTGAAAATCCGGATGGATTTAATTAAAAAACATCCGGATTTTCAGAAAATAACAGTTTGAAGGAGAGTGAGGGTTAATGTCAGAAAATATTTTATGTGTAAAAAATATCAAAAAGTCATTTGGCGGGGTGCATGCATTAAAAGGTGTAGATTTAACAATTAAGAAGGGCGAGACACATTGTCTGGCTGGTGAAAATGGATGTGGAAAATCAACTATTATTAAAGTAATTTCGGGGTTTTATAAACCGGATGAAGGAACAATAGAGATTGATGGAAAAGAATATACAAATATGTCTACTGCTGATGCGATTGCTGCAGGTATTCAGGTAATATATCAGGATTTTTCAATTTTTCCCAATTTAACAGTAATGGAGAATCTGGCTTTTAATCAAGTATTGGCAGAGAAGAAAAAATTTGTTAATAAGAGAGAATTTAGAAAGATTGCAGAAGAAGCTGTCAAGAAGATTAATTTTGATGTAGATCTAGATGCAAGAGTTGAAACACTTCCGGTTGCGGATAAGCAGCTGATTGCTATTTCGAGGGCTTTATTACATAATGCTAAGCTCATTATTATGGATGAGCCAACTACAGCTTTGACAAAGAAAGAAGTAACTCGATTATTCGGAATTATAGAAGAATTAAAAAAAGAGGGTATTACAATTTTATTTGTTTCACATAAACTGGATGAAGTATTTGAAATTTCGGATAGTATCACAATTCTTAGAAGTGGTCAAAATGTATATAAATGTCCTGCAAAGGAAATGACAGAAGAAAAATTCACTTATTACATGACTGGAAGGAATATTGACACTACCGATGTTAAAGAAGTAAAGGATTTTTCGAAATCTGATAAAGTGCTTGAAGTAAAGAATCTTTCAGCAAAGGGATTTGAACATGTAAGCTTTGATTTACATGCAGGCGAAATCCTTGGTATTGCCGGACAGCTTGGTTCAGGCCGCACCGAACTCAGTCTTGCTTTATTTGGAATGCTTAAACCTACGAATGGAAGTATTAGTGTTTCTGGAGAAACGGTTCATCTAAAGAATGTGGCTGAGGCTCAAAAGAATGGAATTGCATTGGTTCCAGAGGACCGTTTGACAGAGGGATTATTTTTACCACAGTCAATTTATAAAAATATATCGGTAACAAGCTTGAAAGAAATTTCAGGAGCGTTTGGTGTAGTAAAAGAAGCGGCACAGAAAGAGTTGTCAGCACATTGGGTTAAAGAAATTGGAGTTGCCACTAAAGACCATACACTGCCGGTTCAGACTCTTTCGGGTGGAAATCAGCAGAAGGTTGTACTTGCACGATGGCTGGCGACTCATCCTAAAATTCTTATATTAAATGGTCCAACTGTAGGTGTGGATATAGGTGCAAAGTATGATATTCATAAATTATTACGTGAATTAGCTAAAGGTGGGATGGCTGTGCTTGTTGTGTCAGATGATGTAGCTGAG
>ENA-OQCP01000097-OQCP01000097.1-human-gut-metagenome-genome-assembly--contig:-NODE-97-length-32889-cov-2.175356_pt1 | contig 32889 bp, 46 predicted proteins | sample MGYA00242760_ERZ504583 | MGnify/ENA primary metagenome ERZ504583 (study PRJEB26092, sample SAMD00036308) | human gut metagenome | host: Homo sapiens | study: EMG produced TPA metagenomics assembly of...
CTGCGGTCGTTCATTGTATGGGATATACCTTGATGACCTGTCGGACAATACCGGAAACGGTAAAAAAGACCTTACTCCCATTCAGGTTTCGTTACTGGATGCCTTTGATCAGCTCAACGAAGAGGGCCAGACAAAGGCGGTGGAGTATGTAGAGGATCTGGTTCTCACTGGACGTTATAAAAAAGCTGCTGCGGATGGCGTGGCTGCAAAGGAAGCATAAAAAATAACCGCCTTGGTCACCCAAAGCGGTTATTCGGACTAAAGAGGAAATGTCAATGCGTGTACATCGCTGTCTATTTAATGCCTTTATTGGTATATCTCTTTTTTCTATTTTTCTTTCAGGATTGTTCTACTAACAATAATATCTCATCATCTCAGCCCATCGAAAGCGATTCAGAATCTTCCTTTCCTTCAAATGTTAGTTCATCTGAATCGCTTTCTCCATATTACAGCGGTATTTTGGATGGTTTGGATGCAGGTCGTGAAGCTGGAGTTTCTAATGGATTTGATGCTGGATATTCAAAAGGCGAAGAAAACATCATTGTTCCGTTCAATGATGTTGATGACAATACATACGCTGGCGGATACAGTTATGGTTATCATAAAAACTATTCCAATAATTGGCTACTTGGCTACATTGAAGGTTATTTAGCTTCACACGATGAAATTGATGTTAATGATATCATTGATTATCTTGAAATTCATTACGAAGCTGAGGATAATTATGAAAAAGAAACTTCCCTCTATTATTCTTTCTCTTGCAATGTTCCTCTTGTTTCTAACTGGATGCAGCGGTGACGGTCCTTCAGGAACTATATCTGGCGGTGACTGGACCCCGGGTCAAACATCCGTCAAGCTTTTAGGTGGTTCCTGGTATTCTGAAAACGGCCATGTTTATGTTTTTTACAGTGCTGAAGCAACGAACAAAAGTTCCAAAACCTTTGATGGTTCTACAATAAATGTCAATTGTTTGGACGAAGAGGGCCACGGACTATATTCTTCGCCCAGCTATATTGTCGCTATTGCTGCCGGCGATACAATACGATATTCTAATTCCTTCGACTACATAGGACGCATTCCGACATCACTTGATTTGCGCTTTACAGATAATCCAGCCATGTATTCTGATGACAAGGTTTCTCAGCGTTCAGACTTTGTAGTCAGCGATATTCATTCATCAAGTAGCAATGCGTTCTATACCATTTCCGGCACAGTTATAAACAATAGTTTCAAAAAGCAGAGTGTTCAGGTATCTGCGATTTTCAAACAGGACGGTAAAATCGTGGGCGGAAAAATCAGTTATTCCGACCCTATTGAAGTTGGAAAGTCCGGCTCGTTCACTATTTATCTGCCTCACACTTTTGAAAATTGCGATTTATATGAAGTCGTAGCAACCGCTTACTAATAAAAACAACCCCGCCAGTGCGGCAAACACCAGCGGGGTTCCTCATAAGAAAACATTCCACCGTCTTGCTTTGTGAGGAGGTGCGGCCCGGGACTTCACAACCCGGTCTGCACTTTTATTGTAGCATGATCCCCCTCAGAACACAATCCGGCAAAAAAGAATCCCCGGCAGCTCTGTACGATAGAGCCGCCGGGGCCAGATGGGGAATCTGTCTGTCGGAGAATAATCATAGGAAAGAAAACACGCCTGCTGAGCAATTTCATTGTACCATGATCCTGCTCAGCGCACAAGCTGAGGAAAACCATGAAAAAGAAATTTTCTTCTGTACCCGATCCGGATATTCAGGACGCGGTGATCTATGCACGTTACTCTTCCCATTCCCAGCGGGACTGTTCCATTGAGCAGCAGGTGGCTGACTGCGAACTTTTTGCGCAGCAAAACGGTCTCCGGGTCGTGAAGATCTACGCCGATCGGCATCTGTCCGGCACTACCGATAACCGGCCCGAGTTCCAACAGATGCTGAAGGATGCGGCCCACGGCCACTGGCCCTTCGTGATCTGCTGGAAGATCGACCGCTTCGCCCGCAATCGGTACGATTCTGCCACTTATAAATATAGCTCAAAAAAGCTGGTGTCCGGGTTCTCTATGCAAAGGAATCCATCCCGGACGGCCCCGAGGGTATCCTGCTGGAATCCGTTCTGGAAGGTTCTGCCGAGTATTATAGCGCATCTCTTGCTCAGAACATCCGCCGTGGGATGCGCTTCAATGCCGAGAACTGTAAAGTAAATTCCGGCTCTATCCTTTCGGGTACTGCAAGGGGCCGGATGGCCGCTTTGCGATTCACGAGACGAACGCCGAGATCGTCCGGGAGATTTTCCGCAAAGCCGCTGCTGGCGTGCCTTTTGTAGACATTGCCACTGAGCTGAACAATAAAGGCCTGAAAACCAGTCGTGGCGGACGTTGGAACAAAAACAGTTTTGTCCTGCTGAAAAATGAATCCTACATCGGTGTCTACCACTTCTCCGATATCCGCATTGAGGGTGGAATGCCAGCAATCATCGACCCGGCACATTCCTGGCCGCGAATGAGCGGATGAACGCCAATCGCCGCGTCCGGGGCCGCCACCATGATGGTGGGGATTATCTGCTGACCGGGAAGCTGAAGTGTGCCCACTGTGGTTCTTATATGATCGGCTTTTCCGGCACCGCGAAGAATGGCGAATCTCACTACTACTATGGCTGTCAGAAGCGGCGGCGGGAGCGGGCTTGTAAAAAAGCAACGTTCCCCGGGAGTGGATTGAAAAGGTTGTCGTGAAAGCGCCTTGGACTATGTTCTCCAGCCCGACGTGATGGAGTGGATCACAGATGCGTGATGGAATATCAGGAGCGGGAGGCTGCTTCGTCGCAGCTGGCTGCTCTTACCGCCGAACTGGAAGAAAATCAGAAAGCCACCGACAATGTAATGCGCGCCATCGAGGCAGGCATCATCACTGCAACCACAAAACAGCGTCTGCTGGATCTGGAAACAAAAGCGAAAGATTTGAAGCGTGCTATTGAGTTAGAGAAGCTGAGCCATGTTCGTCTGGAGCGTGAGCAAATTCTCTATTGGCTGGAGCAGTTCCAGGGCGGCAGCTTGCAGAACCAGGAGTTCCGGCGTAAAGTCATCGATACCTTTGTCTCAGTTGTCTACCTGTCCGATGATCACTTAAGGATCGCCTTTAATTATTCCGGACAAAACCGTTCCAAGGCCGATTTTAACCTTATCATGGATGCAGAAACCGCTTCCGCAGATTATCCAATAAATTCGTTCAGTCTCCCGTTATCTCCACCACACAAGAAAATCCGAACCTCTTTCCGTTGGAAAAAGGTTCGGATTTTTTCGTTTGCCGTATTTCTTACAGCGTCATTTTCATTTCCAGTCTCAGCAGCGCGGCCTTTTTGTCGATGCCGCCTGCATATCCGGTCAGGCTGCCGTTTGCTCCGACAACGCGGTGGCAGGGAATGATGATAGAGATCACATTGTGACCGACAGCCCCGCCACAGCCTGCGCAGACATCCGGGAAAGGCCGCGCTCTGCGGCCAGCCTGCCTTGCCAGTGCACCATAGGTCGTGGTCTGGCCGCAGGGGATGCGGCGCAGCAGCGCCCACACCTCCTGCTGAAAGGCAGAGCCAGCGGGATGGAGCGGCGGGGTAAAGTCCGGCTCCTGCCCGCCGAAATAAACATCCAGCCAGCGTCTGGCCTCGGAGAGCACAGCGGTCTCCTGCTCCTGATGCACCGCATCCAGGGTGCGGGCAAAGTACTTCTGCCCCTCGAACCAGAGGCCGGTCAGGCCGGTGTCATCAGCGGCCAGCAGGATGCCGCCCAGAGGAGACTCATAGTGCTGTGTATAGATCACCGTTTACCGGATCTCAATGCCCAGCTTGAACTTCAGGTTGCCCAGCACCTTCTTGACGGTGCGCTCGACCTGCTCAGCGGAGATCTCGCGCCGGGGTCAGACAGGGTCAGGGAGAAGGCCATGCTCTTCTTGCCCTCGCCCAGGTTTGCGCCGCGGTAGATATCGAACAGCTTGACCTCGGTGATGAGGGAGCTTGCCTTCTTGATGGTGTCCTCGATCTCGCCGCAGGTGACCTTTTCCTCGCAGACAAGGGCCAGGTCACGTTTGACGGCAGCGTAGGGGCTCAGCGGCTTATAGCGCAGCTCACCGTCCACACAGGACATCAGAGCCTCATAGTCCAGCTCACCCAGATAGATGTTCTGGCTGTCCTTCTGGTCCTTTGCGATCTCCAGCTCGCCATTGATCTCATTGGAGAGCTTACCGAACACGCCCAGACGCTTGCCGTTGCAGTAGACAGCGGCGCTGATGCCGGGGTGGAGCCACGGGGTGGTCTCGCGCTCGTAGGTGAAGGTCAGGTCAAAGCCTGCGGCCAGCGCCTCCATTGCACCCTTGACGGTGAAGAAGTCCTCCTCGGGGCCAAAGGCACCAATGCAGAGGGTCTGACGTTCATGGGGATGCTCACTGATGGGCAGCTCCTTGGCCAGATAGACGGGAGCCATCTCGAACAGGCGGCCCTCGGCATTGCCCTTCTTGAGGTTGTCCACGATGACATTCAGCATGGACGGGGTCAGCAGGGTGCGCATGATGGACAGGTTCTCGCTGATGGGGTTCAGGATGCGGATGGCCTTGCGGGCGGCATCCTCAGCGGGGATGTGCAGCATATCCAGCTCCGCGTTGGAGTAGAAGGCCAGGGTGGAGGCCTCATAGAAGCCTGTGCAGCCAGCAGGCGCTTGGTCTTGAGCTGCTGCTTCTGCGCGTAGTTCAGGCCGCCGTTGGTAACAGAGGCAGTGTTCAGGAAGGTGGGGTTGATGTGGTCATAGCCGTACTCACGGATGACCTCCTCCGCCAGATCGGGGAAGCTCTCCACATCCTCACGGTAGAGAGGAGCAGACACATCCCAGCTGCCATCGGCCTGAACATCCACAGTAAACTCCAGGCGCTGCAGGATATCGATCATGGTCTGCTCGGGCACAGTGATGCCCAGCACGCCGCAGATCTTGGCAGGGGTGGTCACGATGTGCTTGCGCTCCAGCGGGCGGCCATCGGTCAGGTCATACTCGAGGGTGGTGATATCGCCGCAGTCCAGCTCCTGGATCAGGTGCAGGGCACGGGCCAGGCCCAGCTCGGGAGAGTTGCGGTCCACACCCTTTTCATAGCGGGCAGAGGAATCGCTGTTCTGGCCCAGGCACGGCTGGTCTTGCGGACGCAGTCACGGGCAAAGGTGGCGCACTCGAACAGCAGGCTGGTGGTGTTCTCGTCCATGCCGGAGTTGGCACCGCCCATGATGCCGGCCAGAGCCACAGGCTTCTCGGCATCGCAGATGACAGATTGTTGGGGTTCAGGGTGAACTCCTTTTCATCGAGGGTCACGATCTTCTCGCCCTCGTGGGCACGGCGCACATCAATGGTGCGGCCGGCGACCTTGTTCAGGTCAAAGGCGTGCATGGGCTGGCCCATTTCCAGCAGGGTGTGGTTGGTGATATCCACACGTTGCTGATGGAGCGCAGGCCGCACAGGGCCAGATGGCGCTTCATCCAGCGGGGAGATTCGCCCATGCGGATGTTGCGGACGTAGTGTGCCATATAACGGGGGCACAGGTCGGGGGCCTCCACCTGGACGGTAATGGGAGCATCCGGCTCGCAGACAGCCTTGTAATCCATGGCGGGCATGTGCAGGGGCTTGCCCAAAATGGCAGCGACCTCGCGGGCAATGCCCAGCACGGACTGGCAGTCGGGGCGGTTTGCGGTGATGGAGATATCGAAGATATAGTCATCCAGGCCGACAACGGGTGCGATGTCGGTGCCGGGAACGGAATCCTCGGGCAGGATGAGCAGACCATAGACCTCAGAGCCCGGGAACAGGTCATCGTTCAGGCCCAGCTCCTCGCCGGAGCAGAGCATACCGTTGGACTCCACGCCCTGCATCTTGCGGGCCTTGATCTTGATGCCGCCGGGCAGGGTGGAGCCATCCAGAGCGGCGGGCACACAGTCGCCCAGCTTCATATTGGCGGCACCGGTGCTGATGCGGATGTCGTGGCCGTAGGCACCGCAGTCCACCACACACTTGGTCAGGTGGGTGCCCTCCTGCTTTTCCATTTCCACGATCTTGCCAACGACCACCTTGCTGATGCCTGCATCCAGCGGGATCAGCTCTTCCACCTCAAAGCCGCAGGAGAACAGCTTTTCCTCCAGCTCCTGAGCGGTAACGTCGATATCAACGAATTCTTTTAACCAACTGAAAGGTACTTTCATTGTCTGTTCTCTCCCCTCTTATTCATGGAACTGCTTGAGGAACTGCAGGTTGTTCTCGAACATCAGCCGATGTTGTTGATGCCGTACTTCAGCATGGCGATGCGCTCGATGCCAATACCGAAGGCGAAGCCGGAATACTCATCCGGGTCAATGTTGCAGTTCTCCAGCACCTTGCGGTTGACAACACCGCCGCCCAGAACTTCGATCCAGCCGGTGTGCTTGCACAGGGGGCAGCCCTTGCCGCCGCACTCAAAGCAGCTGACATCGACCTCCACACTGGGCTCGGTGAAGGGGAAGTAAGAAGGACGCAGGCGGGTGCGGGTGTCCTTGCCGAACAGCTTCTGCACAAAGGTGTTCAGTGCGCCCTGCAGGTCGCCCAGGGTGATGCCCTTATCCACGACCAGGCCTTCCATCTGGTGGAACATGGGGCTGTGGGTGGCATCGGAATCGGAGCGGAACACACGGCCGGGGATCAGCACCTTGATGGGCGGCTTCTGGCTGTCCATGGTGCGGATCTGGCCGCCGGAGGTCTGGGTGCGGAGCAGGAATTCGTCGGACAGGTAGAAGGTATCCTGCATGTCGCGGGCGGGGTGATCCTTGGGCACGTTCAGGCGGGTGAAATTGTGGTCGTCGTCCTCGATCTCAGGTGCGTCGGCCACGGCAAAGCCCATGCCAGAGAACACGTCGATGATCTGGTTGGTGACCAGCGTCAGGGGGTGCAGACCACCCACCGTGCGGGTCTTGGCGGGCAGGGTAATGTCCACAGTCTCAGCGGCGTTGCGGGCGGCCAGCTCGGCCTCCTTCACCTTGGCAGCGGCGGCATCGTAGTCTGCCTGCACCTTCTGCTTGAGCTCGTTGATGATCTTGCCCATGGCGGGGCGCTCTTCGGGCGCGACAGAGCGCAGATTCTTCATCAGCGCAGGGATCTTGCCGTTTTTGCTCAGATATTCCTGCCAGAACGAGGCCAGCGTCTCCTTGGAAGAGACCTGACCGAGGCACTCTGCGGCCTGTTTGGCCAGCTCGTCGATCATTGCTTGCATGGAAATTCTCTCCTTCTCAGTTCGTGTTTTCAAAGCGGGGCAGCAAAAAAGGCCCCGTCCCCTGCCGGGCCATTTCTGGCCGGACAAAAGGACGAAGCCTTTGCAAATCCAATGCTCCGCGGTACCACCCGGTTTCCGCCCTGCACAAAGAAGGGCGGCTCTCAACGCCGTAACGGGGCGCGCGTCCTGCCCTAATAGAAGCCGTTCGGGCAGGCCGCTCAGGAGCGAACTTCGGCACACACCCACGCGGAAGCCCTTTCAGCCGGTGAAGCTTCTCTCTTTGCTGTGGAACTGCGTGCGTACTCTCTCCGTCGCTGCGTTTCAAGATATTCAGGTTTCATAACCGGATATCATCTTACCACACTTTGGTTCTGTTTGCAAGCCGGGGCGGCACTTTTTCCCTGAATTTTACGGTTTTGCTTGTGTTTTGGCCGAAAGTATGGTATTGTAAGCGTAACGTTTTACTGAAAGGAGGGTACACCCAGATGGGTTGGAATGGCTGCATCTTTTTCAAAAAAGGTCAGATTTAATACGTTCCGGCTCGAAGTGTACCCTTTTGTCTCTTTCAGCAAAGCGTGGAGCATGATTTTCAGCGCCGCGCAGCTTTGCTGTGGGGCGCTTTTGTTTTGGGTACACTTTCTATTTTGAATCATTCACTATAAATAGAAAGGGTGTTTCCAATGGATCATAAACTCAATTTAAAAAAGCAGCTCGCCTGCATTTATACTTCCGATTTCTTCTCCGGCCTGCGCATCACGGATGCGGTATGGGTGGCCCTGCTGGCGGCCCGGGGCTTCTCCCTGTGGGAGATTGGCCTGGCCGAAAGCGTGTATCACATCGTCAGCCTCTTCTGCGAAGTGCCCAGCGGCATGGCGGCAGACCTGCTGGGCCGCCGGAAGACCCTCCTGTCCGGCGGAGTCTTGACCGTGACCTGCAATCTGTTGATGGCTTTTGCGCCGAACCTGTTCACCGTCTGCCTTGCCATGGGGCTGAACGCGCTGGCTATGACCATGTTTTCCGGCACCTTCACAGCCCTTGTCTACGACAGCCTGAAGACCGAGGGCCGCGAGGACGAGTACATCCAAGTCTCCGCCAACAGTTCCCAGATTTCCATGCTGGCCAACGCCATAGGTTCGCTGGCCAGCCTTTTGAAGCGCTTCCTCGGCTTTGCGGGCTTTTACCTGCTGAGCGCTGCGTTCGAGGGCGTTTCCACCGCCGCCCTTGCGCTGATGGAGGAGCCATCGTCACCAAGGCACAGGCCAGCCGGGGAAAGCAGACCCTCCGCGCGCTGCCCGGCCAGTTCACCAAACTGGCGCGCAACAGCCTGAGCATCCTGCGCACCACGCCGCTGGCGGCCAAGCTCATCGTTTCCAGCGCCGTCGTCTCGGTGCCCAGCTACCTGACCAAAATGTTCTTGCAGCAGCGGCTCATTGAGCTGGGCTGGCCCACAGAGCTCCTCTTTCTTCCCCTGATGCTGGGCGGTGCTGCCTGTGTGCTGGGCGCTGAAGTGGGCCGCCGGGTCCGGTTCCGCTCCATGCGGCGGTTTTACTCCGTCTGCGCCCTGCTCTGCGGCGTCGGCACGCTGCTGGTGGGCCTTGCCCCCGCGTGGGGCGGTCTGTTCGGCATGATGCTGGTGCAGGGTGTGTTGGAGGTCTATCTGCTCCACGAGAGCCAGAAGCTGAACGATGCCATCCCCAGTGACCAGCGGGCTACCCTCATCAGCGTGGACAGCATGGCCTACAGTCTGCTCATGATCCCGCAAGTCCTCTGGTGGGTGCCGTCGGCGATGCCTTCGGGCAGGCCGGTGCCGGCCTTGCCCTGCTGGGCGGGGTCATCGTGCTGAGCGGCGCGGCGCTCTTGGGGAAAAAGCCGCAGGAATCCTGATACAGCAAAAAGCGGATGCGTTCCGGTGGGAGCGCATCCGCTTTGTTATTTTGCTCAGAACCGCCGCCAGGTGTCCGGCATAAAGAACACCAGCATGGGGAAGATCTCCAGACGGCCCGCCAGCATGTCAAAAATCATAACCAGCTTGGCGGGGTTGGAGTAGCTGCCAAAGTTCATCATGGGGCCCACCTGGCAAGGCCGGGGCCGATGTTGTTCAACGTGGCGGCAATGGCGGTGAAGTTGGTCACCATGTCAAAGCCATCCAGACTGATGAGGAAGAAGGATGCCGCAAAGATGAAGATGTAGGCGGCCACAAAGACATTGGTGGCGCGGATGGTCTCATGGTTGACCACCTTGCCGTCCATCCGGACGGGGGCCACCACCTGCGGGTGAAGGGCTTGCTTGAGCTCCTTGCCCACAGTCTTGCCCATCAGCAGGAGGCGGCTGACCTTTATGCCGCCGCCGGTGCTGCCTGCGCAGCACCCACAAACATCAGCATGACAAGGATCTCCTTGGAGAGGGTGGGCCACAGGTCAAAATCACAGCTGGAGAATCCTGTGGTGGTAATGATGGAGCCCACCTGGAAGGCGGCGTGGCGCAGGGCCTCGCCCAAGCCGTTGTACATGCTGTAAATGTTGGCCGTGATGATGACCACAGCCACGCCGATGATCACAAAGTAGGCGCGCACCTCCTCGCTGGCGGCAGCGCGGCGGAAGCGGCGCATCAGCAGCAGGAAATAGGCGTTGAAGTTCACGCCAAACAGGATCATAAAGATGGTCACGACCCACTGGACATAGGGCGACATGCTGGCAAAGCTGTCATTACGGAAGCCGAAGCCGCCGGTGCCCGCTGTGCCAAAGGAGGTCAGCAGGGCTTCAAACACCGGCATCCGCCCGGCGATCAGGAACATGAATTCCAGCACCGTCAGGAGGAAGTAGATGCCGTACAGAATTTTTGCCGTGGACTGCACCTTCGGCACCAGCTTATCTACCTGGGGGCCGGGGCTTTCGGCTTTCATCAGGTTGACATGGGAGCCACCGGTCAGGGGCAGCAGGGAGAGCAGGAACACCAGAACGCCCATGCCGCCGATCCAGTGGGTGAAGCTGCGCCAGAACAGGATGCCCCTGGGCAGGTCCTCCACGGCGGGCAGGATGCTGGCACCGGTGGTGGTGAAGCCGGAAACGGTCTCAAACATGGCATCCACCGGGTTGGGGATGCTGCCCGTGAGCACAAAGGGCACCGCGCCCACCACACTGATGAGCAGCCAGCAGAGCGCCGTGGTGGCAAACCCCTCCCGCATGTAAAAGATCTGGCTCTTGGGCTTGATGCGGTGGAGCAGAGCGCCCGCCACCGCAGAAAGCGCTGCCGTGAGCAGGAACACGCCCAGCACCATCCATTCACCGTAGATCAGGCTGGCCATGGCAGGCAGCAGGAGCAGCGCAGCTTCGCAATAGAGGATGTAGCTCAGCAGCCGCAGAACGATCGCATAATTCATGCCGCGCCTCCGTTAATCTTCCACGATGTCCCGCAGGTCATGCAGGCCGTGCTCCAGCGTGACCACGATGACGTTGTCGCCCACCTGGATCTCATCGCCGCCGCGCGGGATCTTGATCTCGTTGCCGCGGGTGATGCAGCAGAGCAGCAGGTTCTTTTTCAGGTGGAGCTGGCTCAGCGGTACACCGGTGGCGCGGCTCTTCTCATGGACCGTAAATTCCAGCGCCTCCACGCGGTCGTCCAGAATGCGGTACAGGGTCTTGATGTTGCTGCCTGCCTCGTTCTGCAAAGCGCGCACATACTGCACGATGTAATCGCAGGTCATGTACTTGGGGTAGACGATGCTGCCCAGATCAAGCCCGGCCAGGATATCATCAAATTCCAGGCGGTTGATCTTGGTGACCAGCTTGCCGTTGGAATGCTTCTTGGCAAAGAGGGTCAGCAGAACATTTTCCTCGTCGATGTTGGTCAGGGCCACAAAGGCTCGGTGGAGGTCAGGCCTCGGAGAGCAGGAACTCGCGGTTGGAGCCGTCCTCACACAGGATCTGTGCCTCGGGCAGGGCCTGGGCCAGCACATCGCAGCGGGCGGGGTCCCGCTCCACGATCCGCACCCGGACATGGTTTTCCAGCAGCTCCTGGCTCAGGTAGAAGGCAATGGCACCGCCGCCCACGATGAGGGCATTGCGCACCGGGCGCACGGCCAGATGGATGCGCTGGAAGAACGCGTGGGCCTTTTCCTGCGTTGCAAGGAAGGTGACCTGATCGCCGGTCTGGAGCACAAAATTACCGTTGGGGATGATGACCCCGCCGTTGCGCTCCACGGCACAGACCAGGATATCGCTCTTGAGCCGGGTGGGGATCTCCCGGATGGCCACGCCGTCCAGTGCCTGTGCCTCGGTCAGGGTAAACTTGATCAGCCGCACCCGGCCTTCCGCAAAGGTATCGATCTTGCTGGCACCGGGGAAGCGCAGCAGGTGGGAGATCTCCCGCGCCGCCGCCATCTCCGGGTTGATGATGGCCGAAATGCCGATCTGCTTTTTGATGAAGTCCAGCTCATGGCTGTAGGATGGGTTGCGCACACGGGCAATGGCGTGGCAGTGGCCCGCCTTTTTGGCAAACATGCAGCAAAGCAGGTTCAGCTCGTCCGAGCCGGTGACCGCAATGAACACGTCCGCCTCCTCGATCCCCGCCTCGGACAGCGTTGTGATGGAGGAGCCGTTGCCGGTAATGCCCATCACGTCATAGGATTCGCTGATATGCTCCACACGGGCCTTGTTGGTATCGATGATCGTGACATTGTGGCCTTCCTCGCTGAGCTGACGTGCCAGCGCTGTGCCGACCTTGCCGCAGCCCACCAGAATGATCTTCATAGAAAATGTCCTTTCCGTCCCTCCCGCCTTGTGGGAAGGATGCTTTCTCAGTAGCGCTCCACGCCGTCCTTGGTGACAAGGGCGTAGACCAGCGGGGCCTCCTCGGGCTTTTCCGCACCATAAACCAGACCGCTGCGGTACTCTGCAGCAGCGGCTTCAAACTTATCTGCCGCACCGTAGAAGGTGGCCAGGCTTTCGCCCTTGTGCACATAATCGCCGCGCTTTTTGTGCAGGGTGATGCCGGCCGCAAAGTCCAGCGGGTCTCCCTTCTTCTGGCGGCCAGCGCCCAGCAGCACACTGGCAGAGCCGATCTTCTCGCATCGTTGGCCACGATGTAGCCGTCCTGCTCAGCCAGCAGCTCAAAGCTGGCTGCGGGCTGCTCAAACAGGCTGTAATCGTCCAGCACACGGGTGTCACCACCCTGGGCCGCAAACATCTCCTTGCACTTGGCAAAGGCAGAGCCGTCCGCGATCACAGCCTGTGCCATGGCACGGCACTCCGCTGGGGTACCCTTGCCTGCCAGCACCAGCATATTGGCGGCCAGCTGCAGGCAGACCTCGGTCAGGTCGGCAGGGCCCTTGCCCTTGAGCACGTCCATGCTCTCCATGACCTCAAGGCTGTTGCCGATGTTGCGGCCCAGCGGGGTGTCCATATCGGTGATCATAGCGGCCACCCGGCGGCCATGGTGGGTGCCGATGGCGACCATCAGCTTGGCCAGCTCAATGCTCTGGTCCACGGTCTTCATAAAGCACCGGTGCCGGTGGTCACATCCAGCAGGATGGCATCGGAGCCGGAGGCCAGCTTCTTGGACATGATGGAAGAGGCGATCAGCGGGATGCAGCTGACCGTGGCGGTCACATCCCGCAGGGCGTACATCTTCTTATCCGCCACGGCAATGCCCTCGCTCTGGCCAATGACCGACAGCCCGATCTTGTTCACCTGGGCAAAGAACTCCTCCTGCGAAAGGGCAGTTCTGGTGCCGGGCACGCTCTCCATTTTATCAATGGTGCCGCCGGTATGGCCCAGGCCGCGGCCGCTCATCTTGGCGATCTTTACACCGCAGGCCGCCACCACAGGGGCGATCACAAGGGTGGTCTTATCGCCCACGCCGCCGGTGGAGTGCTTATCCACCTTGATGCCGGGGATGGGGGAAAGATCGACCATCACGCCGCTGTGGGCCATCACGTCCGTCAGCTCGGCTGTTTCTTCGTTGGTCATGCCGCGCAGGTAGACCGCCATCATCCAGGCGGCCATCTGGTAATCGGCCACCTCCCCGCTGACAAAGCCGTTGACAATGGCTTCCAGCTCTTCCCGGGTGTGGGTACCGCCATCGCGCTTTTTCGCGATCAGATCATAAATACGCATCGCAATTCTCCTGTCTGACAGTATGACTTTCAATAAATTCCATTATAACAGACTTTTTGACAAAGGCAATCCACATTCCGTCTCCTTTGTCGGGTTTTGAACACCAAGGGCGCAGCTGCCCGGAAAAGCAGCTGCGCCCTTGGAACAAACCTCGCTCAGCGGGAACCCTTGTCGTAAGGGATACCCTCAGCCTTGGGGGCCATGCTGTTTTTGGAGGTAAAGGCCAGAATGATCATGGATGCGATGAACGGCATCATGTTATAGATGTTGCTGGACCAGTGGAGCTGCGCCAGGAAGGTGGAGTCCGCAATGTTTGCCAGGCTCTTGAACACGGCAAAGAACATGGCAGCGGCACAGATGTTGAAGGGCTTCCACTGGCCAAAGATCATAACAGCCAGTGCAAGGAAGCCCGCGCCAGCACGCCGACCTCAAAGTTCCAGGTCTGCACCGGGGGCACGATATATGCCAGACCGCCGATAGCGCCAGCGCACCGGAAAGCAGCACACCCGCGTAGCGCATCTTGTAGACGTTGATGCCCACAGAATCGGCTGCCTGAGGATGTTCGCCGCAGGCGCGCAGGCGCAGACCGAAGCGGGTCTTGTACAGCACCACATAGCTGATGACGAGCAGCACGATGCCCAACGGCACAAAGATGCTCAGCTCCAGGCCGCCGATGCTGAACAGGAACGGCTTGTTGGAATAGTTCAGCTTGGCGCTGCCGCTGTCGCTGAAATACTTGGCAATGACCACGGCAATGGCGGTGGCCAGCAGGTTCAGGGCCGTGCCGCCGATGGTCTGGTCCGCTTTCAGGTTGATGGAAGCAAAGGCCAGAAGCAGGCTGTACACGATACCGGCCAGCGCAGCCACCAGGACCGAGATCAGCACCACCAGGAACGGCGACATGTCGGCCGGAAGCATGGTCAGGGTCAGAACACCCGCCACACCGCCGATGACCATGATGCCTTCCAGCGCGATGTTGATGATGCCGGAGTGCTCACTGAACATACCGCCCAGTGCCACCAGCATCAGGACGATGCCATACAGCAGGGTATATTTGATCAAAAGCAGCATCTTACTTGCCCTCCTTCTTCGCGTTGGCCTTTTCCGCCGGGGCAGGCTCTGCGTTCACATTGGTCTTGTCCGCATTCTTGAACAGCAGCTTCTGGATCTTGCCGCGGAACAGCATGGAGAATGCACACAGGTAGATGATGATGCCGCTGATCAGGTCGGCGGATCTCCGTGGGGTAATACTTGGTGGAAAGGAAGGTGCCGCCCACGAGATGTGGGAATGAACAGGGCCGAGAAGATGGTGCCAATGGGGCTGGAGCTTGCCAGCAGGGCAACGGAGATGCCGTTGAAGCCCATGGCGGGCAGCTGGTGGAGTTCAGGGGGTTCCACTGGCCCACGTTGGACAGGTAGAACAGGCCCGCGCCAAAGCCTGCCAGCGCACCGGCAATGGCCATGGAGAGGATGATGTTCTTCTTTTCGTTGATACCGGCGTAGCGGGCAGCACTCTTATTCAGGCCGACCGCCTTCAGCTCATAGCCAAAGGTGGTCTTGTTCAGCACCACCCAGATCAGGATGGCCACCACAGCGGCCAGGAAGATGGCAATGGTGGTGCTGTTGGTCTGGAACAGCTTGTTCAGGCCGAAGTCCGGGATGACAGACTGGGCGAGATCCGCGTTCTTGCCCAGGTTCAGGGTGCGGGTGTTGCGCACATCATACATGGGGCCGGTGCCGTTCTGGTAGACCAGCTCATTGACAAGGTACAGGCCGATCCAGTTGAACATGATGGAGGTAATGACCTCGTTGATGTTGAAGTAGGCCTTGAAGAAACCGGGGATGGCACCCCACAGACCGCCCAGAATGGCCGCAGCCAGCAGGCAGACGAACCAGGGCAGCTTGAGCATGATGGCGCAGTAGAGGGCACCGTAAGCGCCCAGCGTGTACTGACCGGCGGCACCGATGTTGAACAGGCCGGTCTTGAAGCGAAGCCTACGGAAAGGCCGGTCATGATCAGGGGCGCGGCGTTGGCCAGCTCCTTGCCAACACCATAGGGGGCATCATGGAAGCCGCCCTTGAGGATGCGGACAAAACCGTCTGCCCATGCGTGGGCCGGTTGATGGCCAGCAGCACGAGGAAGCCCACAGCCAGACCGATCAGGATACACAGCAGAGCAGCCATCACGCTGGTGACAGAACCCTGCAGCCCGTTGTGGGAAGTTTTTTGTTTTTCATTTCTGCTTACTCCTTTCCCTGCTTGCGGCACCGGCCATGTACAGGCCCAGCTCCTGGACTGTGGTGGTCTTGGGGTCAAACTCGCCCACGATCTCACCCTCGTACATCACAAGGATCCGGTCAGAAAGGTTCATCACCTCGTCCAGCTCCAGGCTGACCAGCAGCACAGCCTTGCCTCTGTCGCGCTCATCCACGATCTGCTTGTGGATATACTCAATGGCACCGACATCCAGGCCGCGGGTGGCTGCACTGCCACCAGCAGCTTGGGATCTTTGTCGATCTCACGGGCAATGATCGCCTTCTGCTGGTTGCCGCCGGACATACTGCGCACGATGGTAGCGCTGCCCTGGCCGCTGCGCACGTCATACTGGGCGATCAGCTTATCGGAGTACTCCCGCACCTTTTCACTGCGGATAAAGCCGTTGTGCTGGAACTCGGGCTGCCAGTAGCGCTGGAGCACCATATTGTTCTCCAGACTGTAATCCAGCACCAGACCATGCTTGTGGCGGTCCTCAGGGATATGGCTCATGCCGTCCTTGGAGCGCTGGCGGATGCTCTCGTTGGTGATCTCCTTGCCGTCCAGCAGCACCTTGCCGCTGTTGAACTTTTCCAGACCGGTCAGGCCGTAGACAAACTCTGTCTGGCCGTTGCCCTCGATGCCCGCCAGACAGACGATCTCACCGCCACGCACCTGGAAAGAGACGTTCTTGACGGCATCCTTCTTGTGCTGGGCATTGTGCATGGTAACGTTCTGCACGTCCAGCACCACCTCGCCGGGGGCGGCGGGCTTTTTGTCCACCTGCAGCTGAACATCGCGGCCGACCATCATGCGGGAAAGCTCTTCCTTTGTGGTGTCCTTGATGTCCACAGTGCCCATATACTTGCCCTTACGCAGAACCGTGCAGCGATCTGCCACTGCCATGATCTCGTTGAGCTTGTGGGTGATGAAGAGGATAGATTTGCCTTCCTTCTTGAACCCGCGCATGATCTCCATCAGCTCGTCGATCTCCTGCGGGGTCAGAACAGCGGTGGGCTCATCAAAGATCAGGATCTCGTTGTCGCGGTAGAGCATCTTCAGGATCTCAACACGCTGCTGCATACCAACAGAGATATCACTGATGAGTGCATCGGGGTCCACACGCAGGCCGTACTTCTCGCTCAGGGCCACGACCTTCTTGCGGGCCTCAGCCTTCTGCAAAAAGCCCAGCTTATTGGGCTCCACGCCCAGAATGATGTTATCCAGCACGCTGAAGCATTCCACCAGCTTGAAGTGCTGGTGCACCATGCCGATGCCCAGCGCGTTTGCATCGTTGGGGTTGCGGATGGCGACCTCCTTGCCGTTCTTGAGGATCTTACCGGCCTCCGGCTGGTACAAGCCGAACAGCACGCTCATCAGCGTACTTTTGCCAGCGCCGTTTTCGCCCAGCAGGGCATGTACCTCGCCCTTGCGCAGCTGCAGGGTGATATCATCGTTTGCTTGATTCCAGGGAACTCCTTGGTAATGTGGAGCATCTCGATCACAAAATCCTCTGCCAATCTGCTCACTCTCCTTTCGTGTCAAATCGACACCTGTACTATTCTGTGTACCATTATACCGTATTTTTGCGGTTTTGCACACTTCTTTTTGATTTTTTGGCGGGATGTACTCTTATAAGTATTACTTTTGTGCAAGCTGCACGATTTTTCGCGAGACAAAAACGACCCTCTCCGTCAAACCTGGCGGCAATGACGGAGAGGGTCGTTCCCTGCAGCCCTTGCGGACTGTTCAAATTTTACTGGATGTAGGTGACGTTGGTGAACTCGCTGACGGTGGGCTTGGTAGCATCGTCAGAGCTGTTGTCAACAACGATCTCGCCGGAAGCGATCTTCTGCTTCAGCTCCTCGTACTCCTCAACCGTGAAGGTCTCGAAGTTCCAGCTGTCCTCGGCGGTGGGCAGGCCGATGTAATCGCCGTCCTCCAGACCAAAGTTGCCGTTGGTTGCTGCGATGGTGCTCCACTCGCCTGCCTCGATGTCGGACAGAGAAGTAGAAACAGCCTCAGACAGGCCCTTCATAGCGGAGGTGATGAACGGGTTGTAAGCATAGGTGCCATCAGCAACGCCGTTTGCGCCGATGTAGTTCTGGTCAACGTCAACGCCGATGACATAGCCGTTGTTCTTCAGGGCAGCCTCAACAGCGGAGGTGTAGATACCGCCGCCGCAGGCAAAGACGACCTGAGTGCCGTTGGAGTACCAGCCCTCCATACGGGAGGTGATGTTGGCATCGCCGTAGAACTGGCCGCCGTAGAAGTAGTTGATGTCAATGTTCTGGCCCAGCTCCTGAGCAGCAGCATCAGCGCCCTGCACAAAGCCGTAGCCGTAACGGATGACAGCGGGAACAGCCATGCCGCCCAGGAAGCCCAGCTTGGTCTTGCCGTCCTTGGCAATGGCGTAACCTGCCAGATAGCCTGCCTGCTCCTCCTTGAAGGTGATGCAGTAGCAGTTGGAGGGGATCTCATCGGTGCCGATATCGCCCTGGGTGACATCGATAGCAATGAACTTGACATTGGGATACTGCTCAGCAGCCCATGCCAGAGAAGCGCCGTACAGGTAGCCGACGCAAACGATAACGTCGGCGCCTTCGTTGACAGCCAGACGGATCATGGTCTCACGATCCTCATCGGAAGCATCAGCCTCGGGGATGTAATACTGGCAGTTTTTACCCATGTAGCCGGAAACAGCAGTCCAGCAAGCCTGATTGAAGCTCTCGTCATCGATCGTGCCGGTATCGCAGGTCAGACCGACCTTTGTGATCTTGCTGGCAGCCTCAGAAGCTGCAGAGGAAGCAGTGGAAGAAGCGGTGCTGGTGGAAGAGGAAGAACCACCGCAGGCGGTCAGAGCAGCGGCAGCAGCTGCAGCGCCAGCCACAGCCAGGAAGTTACGACGAGAAATCATCATAAGAAAACTCTCCTTTTTATACATTAAAAATTGCGCTTTAAAAAGGGAATGCGCACACTTGCACATTTACTGACCCAAGTATAGCCGGGTCATGTGAGGAAAGCAAGGCATTTCCGATTACAAAATCTTTACAGATTTTTGTAAAATTCGCGTAAAAGTCGTACTATTTCGCCAATTTTAGCAAAATATCCGCTTCCCGCCTCACTCTTCCACGCTTTGTTGCCCGCCACGTTGGAGGGGCCAAAGCCGAAGGGCAGCAACTCGTCCATGCTGCGCTCGATGAAATCATCGGGGGTCTTTGCCATGATGACATTCAGCTCCGGTCCGCCGAACTCAAACAGCGCCTGACGGCAGACCCCGCAGGGTGAGGTGATCTGCTTGTTCACCTCGCCGCGGCGGGAACCACCACGGCAATGTCGGTGAAGCGGGTCACGCCCTCACTCACCGCCTTGAACAGGGCCGTACGCTCAGCGCAGCTGGTGGGGGTGAAAGCAGCGTTTTCCACATTGCAGCCGGTGAAGATGCGGCCATCTTCGGCCCGCAGGGCAGCACCCACCATAAAGTCGGAGTAGGGCGCATAGGCCTGCTCCCGGGCTTCCAGCGCCATCCGGATCAGGGCTTTCTTTTCGTCTGAAGTAAGATTCGTCATAGGGGCCTCCTTTTTCCGCTGTCACGGTCAAAAACAGCGCAGTCAGCCGCAAAGGCCAGACTGCGCTGCTGCTCTTATTTCTCAGTACTCCGCGCCCAGAGCGACCTTCATCATATTGGTGAAGCTGGTCTGACGCTGCTCGGCGGTGGTGATCTCCGGGGAAACGAAGCTGTCGGAGATGGTCAGCAGGCAGGCGGCATTCTTGCCCAGGACCTGAGCGTTGGCGAAGAGGGCAAAGCTCTCCATCTCCACACACAGCAGCCGCGCTCATCCCGCAGCTTTTCCCAGTAGGTGGGCTTTTCATCGGAGGGTTGGCGATAGAACACATCGGAGGAATGAATGTTGCCTCGATCAGGGGGATGCCCTGCTTTGCGGCGGAAGCGCGCAGCTTGTCGTTCAGGGTCTGGCTGGGCAGGGTGAGATCCCCCTCAAAGCCGCTCTGGACCCGGGCATAGTTGCTCTCGCTCACGGCACCGGCGGCCAGCACCACATCGAACAGCCTGGCTTTGTCGGTGTAGCTGCCGGCAGAGCCGATGCGGATGATGTTGTTCACATCGTAGAACTTGTACAGCTCGTAGGAGTAGATGCCGATGGAGGGCATTCCCATGCCGCTGCCCATCACACTGATGGGGCGGCCCTCATAGGTGCCGGTAAAGCCCAGCATTCCACGGACACCGGTGACCTGGCGGACATCTTCGTAGGAAGGTATCCGCGATGAACTTTGCCCGCAGCGGATCGCCGGGCATCAGGACGGTCTTTGCGAAATCGCCTTTTCAGCGCTGATGTGGGGTGTTGCCATAATCATTCTCCTTTTTGTTTGTAAAATAAACCTCTCAGGCGCTTCACGCCAGCTCCCCTGATAGGGGAGCCAAGTTTATGCTTCCGCTCTCTTGCCTCTCCTATTAGGAGAGGTGGCAATGCGAAGCATTGACGGAGAGGTTTTGTTCTGATTTATCGCTTTCCGGAGAACACGCTCTGCGGTGCGATGTAAGAGCCGTTGCGGCGGATCTCGAAGTGGCAGTGGTTGCCGGAAGAGCGGCCCGTGCTGCCCACATAGCCGATGAGCTGGCCCTGCCGCACGGTCTGGCCCGCACTGACCGCCAGAGACAGGCAGTGGGCATAGACCGTGGTATAGCCGCCGGAGTGGCTAATGATCACAGAATAACCATAGCCCGTACCGGCACCGGCCTTGTTATAACCCGCCTTGGTCACGGTGCCGCCCGCCGATGCATAGATGGGCGTACCGGCAGAGGCACAGATATCCACGCCCTTATGGCCGCTGCCATACCAGCGCGAGCAGTTGCGGTAACCCGGGACCGGCCAGATAAACTGACCGCTGCCGCCGATGTATGCCGCCGCACCGTTCTTCGTGACCTTCTTGGTGCCAACGACCACCTTTTTGTTCACCGGCTCCCGGATGGTCTCGGTGGAAAGGATGGTCTGCTCCAGCAGCACGCCGTTGGTATCGTAGACGTTCTGCATGGTGACGCGGCGCAGGCCGTTCTCGCCCTCCTGCAGGGTCTTGGTGGTACCCTTGGTGTACTCGTTGGACTGGGTGGTCTCGGTGCTGAAGGGGATCTCCTCCTCCCGCGTCTCCACCTTGGTGATGCGGACTTCCAGCAGAGCCTCCTGCTTGGTCACGATCAGCTGGTCGCCCTCCTGGATATTGGAGTCCTCGGCCAGGGGAGCACCCTTGAAATTCGTATTCAGGGCACACAGCTCCCGGAAGGTCAGGTCGTTTTTCTGGGCAATGGCCCACAGTGTATCGCCCGCCTTGACCGTGTAGATCTTCTCCTGCTGCTGCACGCCGGTCAGCATATTCTCAATGGAATTGTCATCCTCAAAGCTGTCGTTGAAATAGACTCCATCTTCCAGCGTCACATTTTTGCTAAAGCCCACGCTGATATTCTCGTCTGCCTGATCCTCGTAGGGGCCAGCAGGCTCTCCAGATAGCCGCGCAGGGTGTCACCATCGGAGCAGACTGCCGTCAGCTCCCCATCCAGATACAGAGCGGTGCCCTCACTGATCTGGTCACTGGCGCTCTGCAGAATGGCGTTTGCCGTCTCGCTCTCGTCCATGGTCTTGTGGGTCACGGAGATGGTATAGGTCGGCTCGATGGTCAGCTCGGTCTTGTCCGAACCGGCGTAGTTGATGCGCTGCATCACATCCTCTTTTGCGAGGTTGAACACTTCCTCATTGGCCACATAGCCAACGGTATGGCCGTTCACCTGCACAGCCAGCGCATAGGCTGGGCCATCGTCCTGTTCCAGACCGTGACGAACACGGCCAGCATACACAGGGGCAGGATGTACATTGCTGTCCGGGGCAGCAGGCTCAGGTTGCGCTTGAGCCCGCCCACAAAATAGCGCCCGGCCGCTTTTACGGAAGCGCCAAAGCCCCGTTCCCGGCGCACGTCGTTGGCGTGGGCCTCCACAGCGCCGAGGCCTTTGAAAAACAGGTAAAGCGGTGCCAGCAGATCCTTGAACATCTGCGCCGCACCGGGAAAGGCTGTTGCAATGATGGTATGCAGGGCATTCCTGCACCAGCGGGCCAGTCCGCGCGCCACGGCAGCAATACCGCGCCCTGTGCGCACCACCATGTACTCTGCCGCAAAGCCCAGTGCATAAAGTGCCTCGCCAACTGCCAGCACCACGGCACTGGCCCGCAGCTTTTTGGCCACATCATTCATGTGCCGCTGCGTTTTGCGGCGGAAACGGTGCCGCCGCAGCAGGCCGGAGATCTGGACCTTTGCCAGAAGCTTCGCAGTTTTTCTCTGCCCTTCACCGGCGCTGCAGGAGCCTGGCTCTGCGGCTCCTTTGTTTTTTCTTTCGATCAAAAGGGGTTGCTCCTTCCTGACGTTTTGGGTCGAAAGTTACAAATTTATATCAATTATACACCCTGCCCGGCTGATACAAGGTTTGTCACAGAATTTGGCAGAGCTTTCACAGAGGTTTCACTTTATTTTCATATTTCAGCGTCCAGCAATGCCCGCATATCCTCGGGCAGGGGGCTCTCCACCGCAACGGTGCGGGCGTGTTCCTCCACCGGCGTTTCCAACCGGATGCCGCCGGGCACCTTGGTGTAAGCCGGCACCCGGAAACTCTGCCGGGCGCAATGGAGCGCCTGCCGGGCAATGCGGTCACGGTGCCCGCCGTAAAGGTCGTCTCCGGCCAGCGGGTGGCCTATGGATGCAAAGTGCACCCGGATCTGATGGGTGCGGCCCGTCACGGGAACACAGGCGGCAAGGCTCAGGCCATGCGCTGCTTTTAATATGGTATACTCGGTGCGGCTGGGCTTGCCCTCGGGGGTCACACACCGCCCGATGATGCTGTCCCCTCTCCGGCCAATGGGGGCATCGATGACTCCGGGGCCAAGGGGCAGTTCGCCCTCCACGATGGCGTAATAGAGTTTCTCTACGCCCTCGGCCAGCAGGGGCGCGGCATAGCCGTTCTTTGCGGCCAGCACCAGCCCGCTGGTGTCTTTATCGATCCGGTTCACCGGGCGGAACACCGGGCTTTCGCCGTGGGCAGCCGCCCAGGCGGCATAGCCGTTGGCCATGGTGTCCCGGGGGTAGTTCAGGGTGGGGTGGACCGCCAGATGGGGCGGCTTTTCCAGCACCACGGCAAAGGCATCCTCGTAAACGACCCTGACCGGGATCTCAGGCTGGGGCTCCACACCGGGGCCGTCGGCGGCAGCGAAAAGCGGATCACCTGCCCCGCCTGCACGCGGCGGTTGGCCAGAATGGGCACATCGTCCGCAAAAAAGCCGCTGCCATGGAATTTGACCGCCCGGGCCAGCTCCGTGGAGACGGCACACCGGCGCAGAAAGCCGCGCAGCAGCACGCCATCGGCTTCGGGCGGGACATTGAAAAGCAGCTGCATCCTTTGTTCCTCCCAAAAATTTCACGCCATATTTAGATTTATTATACCAAATTTCATCGTCACTTGCAAATCTTGTTTTTTTATGGTATCATGGGGAACGGAAAACGAGTGGAACATACGGCGGCGGGGCGGCTTTGACCGCTCTGAGGAAAGTCCGGGCCTCACAGAGCACGGTAACTGCTAACGGCAGCCGAGGGTGACCTCAGGGAAAGTGCAACAGAAAGGAAACCGCCGCAGCAATGCGGTAAGGATGAAAGGGCGAGGTAAGAGCTCACCAGCGCATGGGTGACTATGCGGCTTTGTAAACCCTACCGGAAGCAACGCCTATATGGGACGTACAGCGCTGCTCGCGTGTCCCGAAGGCGGCATGAGCCTGTCAGCAATGGCAGGCCTAGACAGATCGTCGTTTAATACAGAACCCGGCTTACGGTCCATCTCGTTTTCCATTTGGTGTATCTGCAGGGGGTTGTTAGAACCCTTCTTTGCCCCGCCGTCAGGCGCAGGGGCAGAGAAGTTGATAACAGCCCTCTTTTCGTTTTGGCCAGAGTGTGGTATACTATCCTCACCACGGGAGCACAGTTGTTCTCCGTGGGCAAACAAGAGAGACAGGATGTGAAATCCTCCGATGAAAGATGGTTTTTTGAAAGCAGCAGCCTCTCGCCCGCGCTTCGGGTGGCGGACTGCGCCTACAACACCCGGCAGATCCTCACGGAGCTGCGTGCCGCCGCCGCCCGCGGCGTAAAGCTGGCCGTGTTCCCTGAGTTCTGCCTGACCGGCTATACCTGCGGCGACCTGTTTTTGCAGCGCACCCTGCAGCAGGGAGCCTGACCGGCCTGCAGGAGCTGCTGGATGCCAGCCGGGAGCTGGACACCGTGGCCTTGTGGGCCTGCCTGATGGTGCGGGGCAAGCTGTACAACTGCGCTGCCGTGCTCTGCCGCGGGCAGCTGCTGGGTCTGGTTCCCAAAACGTACCTGCCAACTACGGCGAGTTCTATGAAAAGCGGCAGTTCACCCCCGGTTCACCGAGGTGGAGTGGGTGAATGTCTGCGGGCAGGATGTCCCCTTTGGCACCTCCCTGCTCTTCCGCTGCCGTCAGATGCCCAGCTTTGTGCTGGGCGTGGAGCTCTGCGAGGATCTGTGGAGCGCGCTGCCGCCCTCCACCTTCCACGCACTGGCAGGCGCTACCGTCATCGCCAACCTTTCGGCCAGCGATGAAACGGTGGGCAAGGCCGAGTACCGCCGGGCACTGGTGGAGAACCAGTCTGCCCGCCTGCTCTGCGGCTACCTGTACGCCTCGGCAGGCCACGGCGAGAGCACCCAGGACATGGTGTTCGCAGGCCACGACCTGATCGCCGAGAACGGCACCCTGCTGGCCGAGGTGAAGCCCTTTGCGGGCGGCCTTGCCGAGACAGAGCTGGACTGCCAGCGGATGGAATCGGAGCGGGCGCGCAACACCAGCTTTGAGCCCAGCACCGAGGGCTACCAGACCGTGGAGTTCGACCTGGCCCTGACCGACACCGTGCTGACCCGTTGGGTAGACCCCACCCCCTTTATCCCCCACAACGAGCAGCTGCGCGCCGAACGCTGTGAGCTGATTTTGAAGATGCAGGCCGATGGCCTGGCCAAGCGTCTTGAGCACGCCCGCGCCAAAACAGCCGTCATCGGCATTTCGGGCGGTCTGGACAGCTGCCTTGCCCTGCTGGTGGCTGTCCGCGCCATGAAGCAGCTGGGCCGCCCCACACCGATGTGCTGGCCGTGACCATGCCCTGCTTTGGCACCACCAAGCGCACCCGCAGCAATGCAGAGATCCTTTGTGACGAGCTGCACGTCAGCTTTACCGAGATCGACATTGCCGCCACGGTGCACAGCCACTTCCGGGACATCGGCCAGGACGAGAGCGTGCTGGACGTGACCTACGAGAACGGCCAGGCCCGCGTGCGCACCCTGGAGCTGATGGACACTGCCAACCGCACCGGCGGCCTGGTGGTGGGCACCGGCGACCTTTCCGAGCTGGCCCTGGGCTGGGCCACCTACAACGGCGACCACATGAGCATGTACGGCGTGAACGCAGGCGTACCCAAAACGCTGGTGCGCCACCTTGTCCGGTACGAAGCCGACATCGCCGCCACCCCGGCCCTGAAAGAGGTGCTGCTGGACATCCTCGACACCCCTGTGTCCCCCGAGCTGCTGCCCGCCAAGGACAACGGCGAGATCGCACAGCGCACCGAGGATCTGGTGGGCCCCTATGAACTGCACGACTTCTACCTTTATTATGTGCTCCGCTTCGGCTTTGGCCCGGCAAAGATCTTCCGGCTGGCCAGGGCAGCCTTTGCAGGCCGGGAGGAATACCCGGACGCGGTGCTTTACAAGTGGCTGCGCAACTTCTACTGGCGGTTCTTTGCCCAGCAGTTCAAGCGCAGCTGCCTGCCCGACGGCCCCAAGATCGGCAGCGTGACCCTCTCGCCGCGCGGGGACTGGCGGATGCCAGCGATGCTGCGCCGCCTGTGGCTGGCCGAGCTGGAACAGCTGTTCCCCCAGAAGGATGCCTGAGCCATGAAGCAGAAAAAAAATCTCTGGGTCAATTTACTGTTCGCCGCTGTTGTTCTGGTGATCGCGGGGGTGCTTTTTTACCTCCGCAGTGCCGGGCAGAGCGGCAGCACCCTGGGCGCGGAGCTGATCTACGGCGATGCGAACACGGTGCAGAAGATCTCTCTGGACAAGGATGCCGTCTATGACATCGACACCGGCTATCTGACGGTGCACATCGAGGTCAAGGACGGCGCGGCACGGTTCATTGATTCCCCCTGCCCTGACCACATCTGCGAAAGCTTTGGCTGGATCTCGCAGGAGGATCAGACGGCCACCTGCCTGCCGGCACGGGCCGTTCTGACCATCGTGCCCCTTGCCTGAGGACATGTCAAAAAGGAGAATTCCTATGTTTGATGAAACTTCCCGTTCCCACACGGACGATGACAGCACCCGGCACATCCACCGGGGTCACCGCCCACCGGAAGAAAAGACTGTGGAGGTAGACAGCGCGGCCTTTTTTGCGCCGGAAACTGCCGCTCCCACCCCGCCGCCTGCACCGCCCAAGCCGCCGAAGCATACCGGCGGACCTGCCCCGGAGCCAAAGCCGCCCGCCGCAGGCCGGATGCAGATACCGGCGCGGCCAACCCGAAACGAGGTACTGTTTTGCTGATCGTACAAGCCATTCTGAGCATTGCGGCCTTCTTCCAGCTCTGGCGCACCCAGATGCTGCCCGCGCTGTATCTGGTCATCATTGCGGCGCTGCTGGTGCTGTTCTGGCTGCTGGTCAAGCGCTGCCAGGAGTACAGCGCTCCCCGCAAGGTATCCCGGGTGTTCTCGGTGTTCCTGTGTGCCTTTCTGGCACTGGGCTGTGTCTGGGCGCAGCAGGGCCTGAGCGCACTGGATAACGTGACCTCCGGCCTTGTCACCGGCACCGAGGCCAACAAGATCACCAAGGAACCCTTTGTGGTCTACCTGAGCGGCGTGGACAACCGCGGCGAACTGACCGAAAAGGCCCGCAGCGATGTGAACATCCTTGCCGTGGTCAACCCCTCCACCAAACGGGTGGCGCTCATCAACACCCCCCGTGATTACTACGTTGATCTGGCGGGCACCAACAGCAAGGACAAGCTGACTCATGCCGGTCTGTACGGCGTGGAGACCAGCATGGCAACCCTGGGCAACCTGTACGGGGTCAATGTGGACCAATACCTCCGCATCAACTTTGCGGGCTTCATCAGCATCATCGATGCCGTGGGCGGCGTGGATGTCTACTCCGATCAGGCGTTCACCTCGGTGGGCAGCCCCGGCTACTATGACCCCACCACCTTTGCCGAGGGCTGGAACCATCTGGACGGCAAGAGCGCTCTGGCCTTTGCCCGTGAGCGCCATGCCTTTGCCTCCGGCGATATCCAGCGCGGCATCAACCAGATGAAAGTCATCGATGCCATGATGAACAAGATCAAATCCCCCACCGTGCTGATGAGCTTCTCCAAGCTGATGGATGCTGTGTCCGACTGCTTTGTGACCAGCCTTTCTCAGGAGCAGATCTCCGCACTGGTGCGGATGCAGCTGGCAAGCCTGTCTGACTGGGATATCCAGAGCTATACCGTGACCGGCACCGGCGGCAAGAGCTCCCAGTGCTACTCCGCAAAGGGTCAGAGCCTCTATGTGATGAAGCCGGATGAGAACTCGGTCAGCCAGGCCAAGGAACTGATCGCATCCGTTCTGGGCGGCGAGGGCACCGTGAGCGATACCCAGCAGACCCCCGAAAAGACCGAGGTATACACCCCCACGGCTGACCCCAACGCGGGCACCTCTGTGAGGAATCGCCCGACAGCGTCATTGTGGAGGAACCTGCCGAGAGCGTGCCTGCGGAACAGCCTGCCGATGAGCAGCCCGCAGAACCCACCCCCGAAGCGCCTGCCGAGAGCGAGCTTCCACCGAAGCACCTGCTGAGAGTGAAGCCAGCAGTGGATCCACCGGCGGAGCAGAAACACCTTCTATCTCTCTGCCCACGCAGGAGCAGGTGGAATCTGCCGCCAACTCCCTGCATCAGGCCGCTTCCACCGTGCTGGATGCCCTGTTCGGTTCCAGCAGCAGCGGAGAATAAAACAGGATAAAACAGCACAAGCCCCGGGCCTTGCAAAAAGGTCCGGGGCTTGTTGTCTGCTGATCTTACAGGGAAGCGCGATTACTCAGCGTCGCCCAGCTCAAAGGTCTTGACAGAGACAGTGCCGTTGCGGCCAGCCTTGTCGGTGCGCAGATACTGGCGGGTGGTCTCGCCGTTGCTGGTCACGTCAGCAACATAGATCTGCTCGGCCTCGGCCTCGATGGGGAACTCCTCGGCCATGCCCTTCATGGGCAGAGCGCTCAGGTCTGCGTAAGCGTCCTTCACCTTCCACAGCTTCATGGTGTCGCCGTTGGACAGGGTGAACTCGCCGTAGCAGTCAGCGGAGTAGGTGGTGCCGTTCACATCCAGATCCTCGGTGCTGACAACGCTGGCGGCAGCGGCCTCGCTCTCGGCAGCTTCGCTGGAAGCGGCCACAGAGGAAGCAGCCTCGCTGGAAGCAGCGGAGGATGCGGTGGAGGATGCACTATTGGAACAGCCAGTCATGGCAACAGCCAGCACAGCAGCGGTCAGTGCCAGACCCAGAGTACGATTGATTCTCATGTGATAGTCTCCTTCTATTCTGAAACCATATCAATTCCTGCGCCCGGCGTAAACTTTGTACGCACCGGGCGTGCATGTGCTAGTCTACCACAACTGACTATATTGTTCAAGACTTTGCACAAAAAATAGCCCTCTCGATCACGCTGTCGCATGACTGAGAGGGCCGATATTACTTCAGGATCTCCTGCAGCACGCTGTGGCCGTCCAGGCTGGAAGCATCCACGCCCAGATATTCACACACGGTCTGTGCAATGGTGCCAAAGCAGAGCCGGGTGCCCAAATCCACACCGGGCTTCACGCCCTTGCCGCAGACCAGATACGGCACATACTCGCGGGTATGGTCGGTGGTCTTGGTGTAGGAGGGGTCGCAGCCGTGGTCGGCGGTGATCATCAGCAGGTCACCCTCCCGCATCCCGGGGATGAAGTCGGCCAGGAAGCGGTCAAATTCGGTGGCGGCGGCGGCATAGCCGGGCACGTCGCGGCGGTGGCCGTAGAGCATATCAAAATCCACCAGATTCACAAAGGCCAGGCCCTCGAAATCCCGGGTCTGCAATGCCTTGGTGAAGGCGATGCCATTGGTGTTGCCGGTGGTCTTGATCTTTTCGGTCACGCCCTGCCCGTCAAAGATATCAAAGATCTTGCCCACGGCGATGACATCCCTGCCAGCCTCCTTCAGCAGGTCGAGCATGGTGGCACGGGGCGGCTTCAGGCTCAGGTCGTGGCGGTTGGTGGTACGGTAGAAGGTCTCGGCGCTGCTGCCCAGGAAGGGCCGGGCAATGACACGGCCCACGCCGTACGCGCCCTTCAGCATCTCACGGGCGATCCCGCAGTAGCGGTAGAGCTCGTGCACGGGCACCAGCTCCTCGTGGGCAGCCACCTGGAACACGCTGTCGGCGCTGGTGTAGACGATGAGGGCATTTTCCTTCATGGCCTGCTCGCCGTAGTCCTTCAGCACCTCGGTGCCGGAATAGGCAGATTGCAGAGGACTTTGTGGCCGGTTTTTGCCTCAAACTCCTGAATGAGCTCCTCCGGGAAGCCGTTGGGGAAGGTGGGCAGCGGGTTCGGGCTGACCACACCGGCGATCTCCCAGTGGCCGATGGTGGTATCCTTGCCCATGCTCTGCTCCTGCAGGCGGGCAAAGGCACCGGCGGGCGCGTCGGTCTCTTCGCCCGCAGTCACACCGTCAATGTTGAACAGGCCCAGCTTTTTCAGGTTGGGGCAGTTGAAATCGGGATGCCCTGCAATGGCCCCCAGCGTGTTGGTGCCCTCGTCGCCAAAGGCGGCTGCATCCGGCTCCGCGCCGATGCCAAAGCTGTCCAGCACGATCAGAAATACGCGCTTTTCCATACGTTTTCACTCCATTTTCCTCCGGGGCTGCCCCCGGAACAGTCGCACTTTTGCTTACCTTCATTATAAGCAAATCCCACCGGTTATGCAAGCGCTTTGTGGTGGAAAGATTTTTGTTCAAACCTGATGAAATCTTAACAGTTTCTTTGCAAAGATTTTTCTTGCGCTATTGTATCCAAGAGCTTATAATGTATAGCAGTATGGTTTGTTGAAACAGCCATATTGGCGTATACTGCCGCCGCGGGCGCAAAGCAATCACTGCCCGCCAGAGAGCAGCCAGCTTGGGCTGCTGCGTCAAGATAGAGAGCATTATAGCGTGAACATTGGAGGTATTTTATGAGAAAAACGAAGATCATCTGCACCCTGGGCCCTTCTACCGATAAGGGTGATGTCCTGCGCGACCTGATTGCAAACGGCATGAACGTGGCCCGTTTCAACTTCTCCCACGGTTCCTACGAGGAGCACGGCGGCCGTCTGGCAAAGCTGAAGGCTCTGCGTGAGGAGCTGGGCAAGCCCGTTGCCGCCCTGCTGGACACCAAAGGCCCCGAGATCCGCCTGAAGGAGTTCAAGAACGGTGTGGAGATGCTGGAAGCCGGCCAGACCTTTACCCTGACCACCCGCGAGGTGGAGGGCACCAAGGAGATCTGCTCCGTCACTTACAAGGATCTGCCCAGGACGTGCAGCCCGGCGGCACCATCATGCTGGACGACGGCCTGATCATGCTGCACATTGAGCAGGTCACCGACACCGACATCATCTGCACCGTGCTGAACAGCGGCAAGATCAAGACCAAAAAGGGTGTCAATGTGCCGGCGTGCATCTGTCCATGCCCTACCTGAGCCAGAAGGACCGCGAGGACATCATCTTTGGCGTGCAGAACGGCTTTGACTTCATCGCTGCTTCCTTTGTGCGCACCGCACAGGATGTGTACGACATCCGCAACCTGCTGAATGAGTACGATTCCAACATCCGTATCATTGCCAAAATCGAGAACCGTGAGGGCGTGAACAACATCGACAGCATCCTCTCCGCAGCCGATGCCGTATGGTGGCCCGTGGTGACCTGGGCGTTGAGATCGACTTCACCGAGCTGCCCGGCATCCAGAAGGACATCATCGACCGCTCCTTCTCCTTCGGCAAGCCCATCGTCACTGCCACCCAGATGCTGGACAGCATGATGGTCAACCCCCGCCCCACCCGTGCCGAGATCTCCGACGTGGCAAATGCCATCTACGATGCACCTCCGCATCATGCTGTCTGGTGAGACCGCTGCCGGTGACTACCCCGTGGAGGCCCTCAAGACCATGTCCGCCATTGCAGAGCGCACCGAGAACGAGGAGCACTACCGCCCCCAGCGCCACGCCGAGATCCAGATCAGCGTCAGCGATGCAACTGCTCACGCTGCCTGCCTGACCGCCAAGGACGTGAATGCTGCCGCCATCGTCACCGTGTCCGAATCCGGCAACACCGCCCGCCTGCTGAGCAAGTACCGCCCCAAGCAGCCCATCATTGCCTGCGTCATGGACGAGCAGGTGCAGCGTCAGCTCTCCCTGAGCTGGGGCATCACTTCCCTGCTGATGGGCCCCGCCCACAGCACCGATGAGCTGATCGAGATGTCCACCGCGCTGGCTGAGAAGAACGGCTACCTGCACAGCGGCGAGCTGACCGTTGTGACCGCTGGCGTGCCTGTGGGCGTTTCCGGCACCACCAACATGATCAAGATCCACATGGTGGGCAACTGCCTGGCCACCGGTGTAGGCGTGGGCCGCGGCAAGACCGATCTGGTTTCCGCCAGCGGCAAGGCCTGCGTCTGCCGCACTCTGGAGGAGGTCAAGGCAAAGTTCCGCCCCGGCATGGTGCTGGTCGTTCCCTCCACCAGCAACGAGATGCTGAGCTATGTCCGCGATGCCGCCGCTCTGGTGGTCGAGGAGCCCGGCTGAACAGCCACGCTGCCATCGTGGGCAACTCCCTGCTCAAGCCCACCATCGTGGGTGCCGCAGGTGCCTGCAGCCACATCCGCGACGGCCTGGATATCGCTGTGGATTGTGTCCACGGCAGCGTCCAGCGCCTGCAGGCCTGATCCTGAAGGAGAACATCATGGAACGCATTGCAAGCTTCTGTGTCGATCACACCAAACTGGACCGGGGCATGTACCTGAGCCGCCAGGACGGTGATGTGCTGACCTGGGACATCCGGATGAAGAAGCCCAATCAGGGCGATTATCTGACCACCGGTGCCGCCCACACGCTGGAGCACCTGTTTGCCACCTACGCCCGCAACAGCGCGGTGAAGGACGGCGTGATCTACGTTGGCCCCATGGGCTGCCGCACCGGCTTCTACCTGCTCACCCGCGGGCTGACCCCGGCACAGGCACTGGAGTTGACCGTGGATTCCTTCCGCTTCATGGCCGCCTTTGAGGGGGATATCCCCGGTGCCAGCGAGGTGGAATGCGGCAACTACCGCGATATGGATCTGCCCGCCGCCAAGGCCGAGGCAGCCGCCATGCTGCCGGTGCTGGAAGCACTGACCGCTGACCAGCTGCACTACTAAGCGATACAGCAAAAGACCTCCCCATGCAGGCAGCACCTGCACGGGAGGTCTTTTTGCGTTTCAGGAAAGCGATTTGCGGAGTGCTTACTCCACGATGATGCTCTTACCGGTCATCTCAGCGGGGACAGGCAGGCCGATATAGGGCAGCATGGTGGGGGCGATATCTGCCAGGCAGCCGCCCTCGCGCAGCTTCACATCGCCGCAGCAACGGCCACAAAGGCACCACATTAGTGGTGTGGGCGGTAAAGGGAGTGCCGTCCGGGTTCATCATCTTCGTCGGCGTTGCGTGGTCAGCGTGATAAAGGCGCAGCGCCTGCGTTCAGCACAGCGGTGACCACCTGATCCACAGCGGTATCCACAGCCTCAACGGCCTTGACAGCGGCATCGAACACGCCGGTGTGGCCGACCATGTCGCAGTTGGCAAAGTTCAGGATGACCACGTCATACTTACCGCTCTCGATGCGCTTGACGCACTCAGCAGCCACCTCAGGGGCGCTCATCTCAGGCTGCAGGTCGTAGGTGGCAACCTTCGGGCTGGGGATAACGCAGCGGTCCTCACCCTCGTAGGGAGCCTCCACACCGCCATTGAAGAAGAAGGTGACGTGTGCATACTTCTCGGTCTCGGCAATGCGCAGCTGGGTCTTGCCGTTCTCAGACAGGTACTGGCCCAGAACATTCTTCAGCTCCACGGGAGGATAGGCGACCTCGCAGTTGGGCATGGTGCATCG
>ENA-OQCP01000098-OQCP01000098.1-human-gut-metagenome-genome-assembly--contig:-NODE-98-length-32843-cov-3.989852_pt1 | contig 32843 bp, 29 predicted proteins | sample MGYA00242760_ERZ504583 | MGnify/ENA primary metagenome ERZ504583 (study PRJEB26092, sample SAMD00036308) | human gut metagenome | host: Homo sapiens | study: EMG produced TPA metagenomics assembly of...
TTAAGCCTTACTTATGTGGCGGGCGAAAATACATTTTTTCCGCGGTCTGAAAAAGCTGCTTCCGGGCCGGTATCTTGTATGGCAGAACGGAAAGCTTACGATAGAGCGTTATTGGATGCCTCAGTTTCATCCGGACAATAGCCGTACACTGGAGCAGTGGCAGATGAGATCCATACGACGATAGCGAGATCATGCCGGAAGTAAAAACAAAAGAAGAGTATGCGGAGTCATTTTTATCAGGCGGCGTCGATTCGTCTTACGTTTTGGCAATGTCGGATGTAGAGACGACAGATTCGTGCGGATATGACGAGGAACGCTTTGACGAATCGGGTCTGGCGAAACAGACGGCTGATATTTTGGGAAGAAAAAATCTTCGATGCCGGATCACTCCGGAGGAATATTTCGCTGTTGTCCCGTATGTGATGTACAATATGGAACAGCCGCTTGGAGACGCGTCGGCGATCGCGTTTGCCATTGCGTGCAGAGAAACCGCAAAGCATACGAAAATCTGTTATTCAGGTGAAGGCGCAGATGAATTTTTCGGCGGATATAATATGTATCGCAACGCAGAAAGATACGGGGAGAATTTAAAGACATTTTATGTCGGAAATACAAATATCATGAAAGAGGATGAGAAGAAGCGGATTTTGAAAAAATACGATCCGGACATACTTCCGATCGAACTTGCGCGGGGGATTTACGAGGAAACGGAAGGTCTTGATCCTCTGACTAAAATGTCTGATGTAGATATTCAGATCTGGCTTGAAGGCGATATTTATCTCAATGTAGATAAGATGAGTCTGGCAGCGGGACTTGAGATAAGAATGCCGCTGACGGACAGAAGAATTTTTGACATTGCATCAAGAATGCCGTCGGAGTACAAGGTAAATGAAGAACAGAATAAAGTCGCTCTTCGTACAGCGGCTGCAAAAGTGCTTCCGGAAGAAATTGCATTTCGCAAGAAACTCGGATTTATTGTGCCGATTCGTATCTGGATGGCGGATGATCGGTATAATGCGGACGTGAGAAGACTTTTTGCGAGCGATATCGCGGAAAAATTCTTTCATGTTGAAGAGATACGGGCTATTTTTGACGAGTATGTAGGAGGCAATTCGGATAACTGGAGAAAAGTGTGGACAATCTATACTTTCCTCGTATGGTATGAAGAGTATTTTGTGAAAAGATAATGGGGAGAAAGAAAAGAGTTTTATTTTAAGTATAAATATTTGCGCGCGATAATGATGCGTGTATGATGATGTGAATTTAATAAGGGGATGCGTATATATGACGACAAAGAAAAGCGTCAAGAAAATGTATTGCAGAATGTTTCAATCAGTTATGAAAGCCGGAATTTCCACTATCCCGTGGCGGACGCCGAAATTGATGAAGGGAGCGGGAGCGGTCCGCCACCTTCCTGCGGCGATCAAACGGAGAGGGTTAAAAAAGGCGCTTATCGTTACAGGTCCTACTCTGATCGGGCGAGGGCTTCTTGACGGAGTGCTTGAAGAGATGGAAGAACAGGGACTTTTGTATGTCATCTACAATAAGGTAGAACAAAATCCTACCGATGAAAATGTGGAAGATGCGGTGAAAGTGTTTCTGGAAAATGGGTGTGACTGTATGCTTGCGCTGGGCGGAGGAGCGCCTCTTGACTGTGCGAAAGCGGTTGGAGCGCGTATCGCAAGACCGAACAGACAGATAAGGCAGCTGCAGGGGTTGTTTCGGGTTGTCAAGCAGATTCCGATGTTGTTTGCGGTTCCTACAACGGCAGGATCCGGCTCGGAAACGACGATATCGGCAGTTATCACGGATACAGCGACGCACCATAAGGCGGCGATCAATGATCTGCGGCTTATGCCAAAGTATGCGGTGCTCGATCCCGAACTGACGCTGGGACTGCGCCGGACGTTACCGCTATGACGGGGATGGATGCTTTGTGTCATGCGGTGGAAGCGTATACAAATGATAAATATAACAGTGATACAGAGCGGGAATTGTGCAGGAAAGCTGTCAGACTGATCTATGAAAATCTGCTGAAAGTATATGAAAACGGAAGCGATATCGAGGCGAGACAGAAGATGCAGCAGGCGGCGTTTTATGCAGGACGGGCATTTACAAGAGGAGGAGTCGGATATGTTCATGCGATCGGCCATGCGGTCGGCGGATTGTATGGAACGCCTCATGGACTGGCAATGGCGATTTTTCTTCCTTATGTGATGCGGGCATATGGAGACGCGGCATGTAAGAAACTGGCGGAATTAAGTGATGTGTGCAGACTTACGACACCGCAGGAGTCTGACAGTGTGAAGGCGGATGCGTTTATCGGATGGATCGAAGAACTGAAAGTGAAGATGCAGATTCCGCAATATCCGGAGATGATCCGAAAAGCGGATGTGAAGCAGATCGCAAAATGGGCGGAAAAAGAGGCAAATCCGCTTTATCCGACGCCGGAAGTGTGGAACAGACGGGAATTTGAAAGATTTCTCTTAAACGTGTGTGTACAAGGCTCAAGCGAGAAAGACCGGCAGTGTTGTCAGGATAAATAAGAGAGAAAGGATTCTGAAAAGATGATAATCGATACACATGCTCATTATGATGATGAGCAGTTTGATGAGGACCGGGAGGAAATCCTGGGGAAGATGCAGGATGCGGGAATCGGCATGATAATGGATGCAGGTTCTACAATCCTGTCATGGGATAAGATCGTAAAACTGACAGAAGAGTATCCGTTTGTGTACGGGGCGATCGGCGTTCATCCCGACGAAGTCGGAAATCTTGATGAAACTCAGTTTGCAAGGATGGAACGTCTTCTTGATAAAGAAAAGATCAAGGCGGTCGGAGAAATCGGTCTGGATTATTATTGGGATAAGGAAAATCATGATCTTCAAAAAGAATGGTTTATCAGACAGCTCGATCTTGCGCGAAAAAAAGAGAAACCGGTCATTATCCACAGCAGGGAGGCTGCCGCAGATACGATGGAGATTATGAAAGAATATGCGTCGGGACTGCGCGGCGTGATACACTGTTATTCATACTCGGCGGAGATGGCAAAAGAGTATGTGAAAATGGGGTATTATATCGGAATTGGCGGAGTGGTAACTTTTAAGAATGCAAAGAAACTAAAACAGGTCGTTCAGGAGATTCCTTTGGAGTCGATCGTACTGGAAACGGACTGTCCGTACCTTGCGCCTGTTCCATATAGAGGAAAGCGAAACAGTTCGCTTTACCTTCCGTATGTGGCGGAAGAGATCGCGGCCCTAAAAGGCGCAGCAGCAGAAGACGTCGTGTTACAGACGGAGGAAAACGCACGGAAGTTATACGGACTTTAGAGAAAAACGGATTTTAGAGAAAAAGAAAAGGTGCGGGGGAAAAGCCAAAGAATGATAAGCCGCACGGAACTTCTGAAAAAACAGATTTGGGAAGGAAACGTATGAAAGAACCAACGCTTGGCAATCCGCAGAATACGATTGCGGTGCTTCAAAAATATAATTTTATTTTTCAAAAGAAATTCGGACAGAATTTTTTGATCGATACACATGTTTTAGATAAGATCATCCGTGCGGCGGAGATCGGGAAAGACGATCTCGTACTTGAGATCGGTCCGGGAATAGGAACGATGACCCAGTATTTGTCATGTGCGGCAGGAAAAGTAATCGCAGTAGAGATCGACAGAGCTTTGATCCCGATTTTGGAAGATACGCTTGACGGCTATGACAATGTACGTGTGATCAACGAAGACGTGCTCAAAGTTGATATCAGAAAGTTGGTAGAAGAAGAGAATGAGGGCAGACCGATCAAAGTTGTTGCAAATCTGCCCTATTATATTACTACGCCGATCATTATGGGGTTGTTTGAAAATCATGTTCCGATAAAAAGTATTACGGTCATGGTACAGAAAGAAGTGGCGGATCGGATGCAGGTCGGGCCGGGAACAAAAGACTACGGCGCATTGTCTCTTGCGGTGCAGTATTATGCCAAACCGTATATTGTGGCAAATGTTCCGCCAACTGTTTTATGCCCAGACCGAAAGTAGGGTCGGCGGTGATACGTTTAGAAAGGCACGAACATCCGCCTGTCGAAGTGCGGGATGAAAAGCTGATGTTTCGGGTAATCCGCGCATCTTTTAATCAGCGGAGAAAAACATTGGCGAACGGCTTGAAAAACTCCCCTGAGATTGATTTTTCAAAAGAGGAGATTGAAGGGGCGATAGAAAAACTTGGAAAAGGGGCGAGCGTGAGAGGCGAAGCTTTGACGCTTGCGGAGTTTGCACAGCTTGCGAATCATTTTTGTGATCTGAGAGAAAAATGATTACGTGCTGAATAAAACAGTTCAGCTTGCGCCATTCGGAAAACCGCACTGCGTGCTTATCGTGGCTGCCGCCACAGTTTTCCTCATAACCGGACGCTCACCTCATCCAGATGCCCGCTCATAAAAACATGCAAGCATGTTTTATACTTCGCGGACATCTGGATGGCTGAACTGTCTATTCATAAATATTTAATAGACAGTTTATTGTATAATTTCTTTATTTTTAGTATAATAAACAAATATACCAAAATAAAAAGGAGGAAGTTGTATGGCAAAAAATATAGACAGCATATTTTTTGATATTACTCCGAAGATTGAAGAACTTGCTCTTAAGTGCGAGCAGAATAATGCGATCGAGAAGGAATTATACACGAAGTATGAAGTGAAAAGAGGTCTCCGCGACCTGAATGGAAAGGGCGTGCTTGCCGGACTTACGAACATTTCCGATGTGTGCGCATCAAAAATCGTAGACGGAAAGTCTGTACCGTGTGAGGGGAATCTGTATTACAGAGGTTATAATATCAAAGATCTTGTCAGAGGATTCCTCGAGGCGGATCACCCGGGATTTGAGGAGACGGCGTACTTGCTTCTGTTCGGCGAACTTCCGAATAAAGCACAGTTGGAAGAGTTTCAGAATATGATCGCAGAGCGCCGTATGCTTCCTCCGAACTTCGTGCGTGACGTCATCATGAAAGCGCCGAGCCGCGATATGATGAACAGCATTACGAGAAGTATCCTGCAGCTTTATTCTTATGACGAGAAAGCGGATGATACGAGTATTCCGAACGTTCTCCGTCAGTGTCTGAACCTCATCAGTCAGTTTCCGATGCTGATGGTATACGGATATCATGCGTATAATTACCGCAGAGGAGAGGATCTCTATATCTATGCGCCGAAAGCGGAACTGTCCACAGCGGAAAATATTTTGATGATGCTCCGCGAGGATCGTAAATATACAAAACTTGAGGCAGAGATCCTGGATATGCTCTTGTGCTTCACATGGATCACGGCGGCGGAAACAACTCGACTTTTACGACTCACGTTGTTACGTCATCGGGAACGGATACATATTCTACGATCGCGGCTGCGATGGCATCTTTGAAAGGACCGAAGCACGGCGGCGCGAACATCAAAGTGACTCAGATGTTCGAGGATATGAAGTCTGTTTTGACAGACTGGGAAGACGAAGATCAGATCCGGGCATATCTGGAAGCGCTTCTTGATAAAAAAGCGTTCGACAGGAAAGGATTGATCTACGGTATGGGACATGCCGTTTATTCGATCTCCGATCCGCGAGCGGATATATTCAAAGGGTTTGTGAAAAAGCTTGCGAAGGAAAAAGGCCATGAGGCAGAATACGGTCTTTATGAAAAAGTAGAGCACCTTGCGCCTGAGATCATCGGAGAAAAGAGAAAGATGTATAAGGGCGTTAATGCAAACGTCGATTTTTACAGCGGACTTGTCTACAGTATGCTCGATCTTCCGCCGGCATTGTACACACCGATTTTTGCGGCGGCGCGTATTGTAGGATGGAGCGCGCACAGGTTGGAAGAGCTTAAAAATGTGGATAAGATCATACGTCCTGCGTATAAGCCGCTCGCACCATACCGCGATTATATAAAATTAGATGACAGGTAAGGAAGCATCAGTGACATGAGAGACGAGTTCTATTTCCCATCAAAAGACGGTAATACAGAGATTCATACGATAGAATGGAAACCGGAGGGCGAGGTAAAAGCGGTATTGCAGATCTGCCACGGAATGGTGGAGTATATCAAGCGATATGATGAATTTGCCGAATTTTTATGCGGCAAGGGTTTCTATGTCGTAGGGAATGATCACCTTGGACACGGGAAGTCGGTACAGGCGAAATCAGAATATGGTTTTTTCAGTGAAAAATACGGAAATGCATGCGTTATAGGCGATATTCATACACTTCGGCAGAGGACGATGAAGAAATATCCGAACGTTCCGTATTTTATGCTCGGACACAGTATGGGGTCTTCGCTTTTGCGTCAGTATATTCAGATGTACGGCAAGGGATTGAGCGGGGCGATCATTATGGGCGCGGTTGCCGATCATAAAAAGGCGACGCTTGTGTTCGGGAAGCGCTTATGCAGGCTGATGGCGGCTGTGCGCGGCTGGCATTACAGAAGTCATTTTGTGGATCATTTAGTTGTGGGAAATTTTAATCGAAAATTCAAACCGGCGAGGACAAGAGCCGACTGGGTCACAAGTGACAGAGAACATTTGGACGCTTATGTATCCGACCCGCTCTGCTCATTTGTTTTCACGGTAAATGCATATTACAGCATGTTTTCGGGAATGATCAGCATGCAGAGAAAAGAGGGCGTCTATATGATTCCGAAGAATCTGCCGATTTTGTTTGCGGCAGGTTCGGAAGATCCGGTGGGAAACTTCGGAAAAGGCGTTCGTAAAATATATGAAAAATACAGGGCGGCAGGGATAAGAGACGTATCTTTGCAGCTCTATACCGGCGACCGTCACGAGATTTTAAACGAATCAGACCGGGAACAGGTATATGACGATTTATTTGAGTGGCTTGCAGGACATATGGAAAATAAAGTGTTATAATAGAACTGTTATTGCCGCGAAAGCGTCGGTGAAATTTGATTGAAGGAGTTATCTGATATGGAATTGACAACGATTCGGGAATTATTTAAAGACAGAGAATCATATCTTGGCAAAAAAGTAACGATAGGAGCTGGGTTCGCAGTCTCAGAGATTCAAAGACATTTGGTTTCATTGTAGTAAATGACGGTTCTTATTTTGAGCCGCTTCAGATTGTATATCATGATGAGATGGAGAACTTTGCGGAAGTTTCTAAACTGAACGTCGGAGCTGCGATTATTGTGAAAGGAACGCTTGTCGCTACTCCGCAGGCAAAACAGCCGTTTGAGATTCAGGCGGATGAAGTGCAGATCGAGGGAGCGTCGGCTTCGGATTATCCGCTGCAGAAGAAACGTCATACGTTTGAGTATTTGAGAACGATTTCTCATCTGCGTCCGAGAACGAATACATTTCAGGCTGTATTCCGTGTGCGTTCTCTGGCAGCGTATGCGATTCATAAGTTCTTTCAGGAGAGAGGGTTTGTGTATGTACATACGCCGCTGATCACAGGAAGCGACTGTGAAGGCGCGGGCGAGATGTTTCGTGTTACGACTCTTGATATGGATCAGATCCCGAAGAATGAGGATGGTACAGTAGATTATACAAAAGATTTCTTCGGAAAAGAGACGAGCCTTACGGTAAGCGGTCAGTTGAACGGAGAGACATATGCGCAGGCGTTTAGAAGTATTTATACATTCGGCCCGACATTCCGCGCGGAGAATTCAAACACAACCCGTCATGCGGCAGAGTTTTGGATGATCGAACCGGAGATTGCGTTTGCAGATCTTGAAGACGACATGGATCTGGCAGAGTCTATGCTGAAATATGTCATCAATTATGTTCTTGAAAACGCGCCGGAAGAGATGAATTTCTTTAATTCTTTCGTTGATAAAGGACTTCTGGAGAGACTGAATAATGTTGCGAATTCTGATTTCGCCCGTGTTACTTACACAGAGGCGATCGAGATACTGGAGAAGAACAACGATAAGTTTGAGTATAAGGTTTCCTGGGGATGTGATCTTCAGACAGAGCATGAACGTTATTTGACAGAGCAGGTGTATAAGCGTCCTGTATTTGTTACAGATTACCCGAAAGAAATCAAAGCGTTTTACATGAAACAAAATGATGACGGCAAGACGGTTGCGGCAGTTGATTGTCTTGTTCCGGGTATCGGGGAAATCATCGGAGGAAGTCAGAGAGAAGACGACTATGAGAAACTCCTGGCCCGCATGAACGAGCTTGGTCTTGATGAAAAAGATTATGGCTTTTATCTTGATCTTAGAAAATACGGTTCTACGCGTCATGCAGGTTTCGGATTAGGATTTGAAAGATGCGTGATGTATTTGACGGGAATGTCGAATATCCGTGATGTGATTCCGTTCCCGAGAACAGTAAATAACTGTGAACTGTAATTGCGTTTTGCGGTGTAAGACGTAAAAAAATACATCGAAATAAATATAGAATAAAATTATAAAGTATATCATGAGGGCGCGACAGTTGTGTGGCGTCCTTTTATTGCAATAGCGGCGAGCGAAAGTCCGGGCCTGCCCGGGTTCGTGGCAGCCGGCAGAAAACAGCATTGTTGAAAGGGGAGCGGGCGTGAAATTTATTCATATAGCAGACGTACATCTCGGAGCGCAGCCGGAGGCGGCTGTATATAGTCAAAGCAGAGGAAGAGAATTGTGGGAGTCATTTGAGAAAATACTTGGGGTATGTGAAGATGAGAGAACCGACCTTCTTCTTATTGCCGGAGATCTTTTCCACAGGCAGCCTCTTGTAAGAGAGCTAAAAGAGGTCAATTATCTTTTTTCAGAACTGACAGCTACTAAAGTTGTGCTCATAGCGGGCAATCATGATCATCTGCAGAAAGATTCTAATTATCGTTCATTTGAGTGGAATGATAATGTATATCCTTTGTTCGGGAAGAAATTGGAATATGTCGATTTTCCGGAATTGGAAACAGCGGTGTATGGACTCAGTTACTATGAACGGGAAATTTGTCAGCCGCTTTATGACGATGTGGCTGCAGCAGGCATTGAAAAGAATGAAATTCTGTTGGCTCACGGAGGTGATGACAGGCATATTCCGTTTGATAAAAAGAAGCTGAGTCGTTCCGGATTTTCATATATCGCCCTGGGACATATTCATAAACCGCAGGCTTTGCAAAAAGATAAGATGATTTATGCGGGAGCGCTTGAACCGATCGACCAAAACGACGTCGGGCAGCATGGATATGTAAAAGGGGAGCTCAAAGACGGAAAAGCGGCGATTCAGTGGATACCGTTTGCGGGGAGAGAGTATATCCACAGTTCTGTCGAAGTAGAAAGAAGCGATACGGAAGGAAGTATAAGAAAAAGGGTAAAGCGACTTATAAATGAGTATGGAAATGAAAATATTTACAAAATTACTCTTGCGGGAAAAAGAGATCCCGATATTGCCTTTGAAGTGAATCATTTGGCGGAGGAAGGATGCGTGTTGGAGATTTTGGACGAGACAATTCCGGCATATGATTTTGAAAAGCTTTATGCAGAGAACAAGGAGACTCTTCTTGGCAGATATATCGAGAAATTTGCAGGTTGTGAAGAGGGAAGTGTTGAGTATTGTGCGCTTTGTGAAGGCGTGGAAGCGCTTTTGACGGGAAACAGGGGATAGAGAAAATGGTAATCAGAGAACTTTATGTTAAAAATTTCGGAAAATTGTCGGAGAAACATTTTTATTTTAGGGATGGAGTACAGGTCATCAGCGGAGAAAATGAGTTTGGAAAGACGACGCTTCATGCGTTTGTGAAAGCGATGCTGTTTGGTTTGGCGCGGGGAAGAGGAAGAGCGGCGGCGAAAGATGATTTTACAAAGTATGAGCCGCGCAGCGGCGGCAGGTATGCCGGTGTCATGCGGTTTGACTGCGGAGGGAGACATTTTCGTCTTGAACGTACATTCGGAACAGGGGTTAAAAATTCTAAGTCGGCGGCTCTGATCTGTGAGGATGACGGAGAAGAATTGTCGGTGGAGCATGGGGATTTGGAAATGCTTCTGGGCGGATTGACTGCGGAGTTGTTTGACAGTACGGTTTCGGTCGGACAGTTGAAAAGCAGACCGGGGGAGGCTTTGTCCGATGCGCTGGAAAATTATGCGGCGAATTATTATGAGACGGGGGGAACAGAACTTGATCTAAGCGGCGCAGTGCAGATATTGAGAGAAAAGAAAAAAGACAGATCGGTTCATCCGGGAAGAAGCGGATAAAGAAGAACGGAAAATACAGAAAATGCTTCAGGAATGCGAGTATTTGGAGCAGGATATGGATGAGATCCAAAGAGAGTATGAAGAGAGAAAACAAGAATGGGAGCTGCTTGAGAAAACGATAAAAAATCAGGAAAAAGAAAAAGAGTCTGATCTTAATAAGAGATCTGATGAAGGGACGAAGGAGAGCAGAAGTAAATATTTTATTGCGGCAGGGCTTGGAGGTCTTTTTACCGGCGCGGCAGGACTTTTATGGAGCAGATTTATGGCGGAACAGTCGGCAGTGCCTTCCGCACCGTTTGCATGGATCGGCGTTTTTGCTTTTGTGATCGGCGTGTGCGCTCTTGCGGCAGGAGGTTATGAAGCGGGAAAAAAATCAGGAAAGCGAAAAAAAGAGGACGCCCGTGATGTGCCTTATAATAATTCCGATAAAGACGACGAGAGAAAGAAGAAACAAAAACAGCAGCTGGAGTGGCAGATAGAGCATCTGCGTTTGGAATGGAAGGAAAAAGAGCTGCGTTGTCAAAATGTGCGGGAGCAATGTGGAGATGTGAAAGAAAGCGACGCCGGAAAAAGGCTGAGAGAGCAAAGAGAGGCGCTTGTAATGGCAGAAGAGATTCTTGTGCGGACTGCAAAGGAAACGTCTGATGTGATTTCGCATAAGATAAACGCCCGGGCTTCAGAAATTTTTTCGGAAATCACAGACGGAAAATATCGAAGTGTAAATATACAAAAAGGCGCGGGAATTTCGGCATGGAACGGTATGGATCGCATATCTGTGGACCGGTTGAGCGAAGGAACGTTGGAACAGATTTATTTTTCAATAAGAATGGCAGCGTCGGAAATGCTTTTGGAAGAACCGATGCCGGTTATTTTAGATGATGCGTTTGCGTTTTATGACGATAAAAGGCTTGAATCTGTCATAAAATGGTTGAGCCGGCAGAAAAAGCAGGTTATAATATTAAGTTGTCACAGCAGGGAAGCCAAATTGCTGGAACATTTAGTCTAAATGATAACTAGATCAGATGATCATAAATGAGTGTAAAGAGATAAAAAGGTTATTTCAGAGGTGGAATTTTCATGAAGATAGCATTACCGCGAAAAGTGATGATGATTATAAAAAATTTGCAGCTTCACGGCTATGAAGCGTATGCTGTGGGAGGCTGCGTGCGCGATTCGATCCTTGCGCGCAGACCGAAGGACTGGGATATTACAACTTCCGCGCGCCCGGAGGAAGTGAAGAAGCTTTTCAGGCGGACAGTAGATACGGGGATTGAACATGGAACGGTTACCGTGCTGCTTGGAAGAGACGGTTATGAAGTTACGACATACAGAATAGACGGGGCGTATGAAGACAGCGCCATCCGAAAGAGGTTTTGTTTACAAACCGATTAGAGGAAGATCTGCGCCGCAGAGATTTTACGATCAATGCAATGGCATATAATGATGAAGTGCGCCTTGTAGATGTGTTCGGAGGAATGCAGGATTTAAACCATCATTTGATCCGGTGTGTGGGAGATCCGAGAGAACGTTTTTCGGAAGATGCTCTTCGCATTTTGCGGGCGGTGCGTTTTTCCGCTCAGCTTAATTTCCCGATAGAAGAGGAAACGGCTGAGGCGGTCAGGGAACTTGCCCCTACACTGGAAAATATCAGTGCAGAGCGCATTCAGGCAGAGCTTGTAAAGCTTCTTGTGTCGGCTCATCCGGAACGGATACAAGATGCGTATGAACTTGGGATCACGAGGATCATTCTGCCGGAGTGGGATGCTATGGCGGGAGTGGAGCAGAATACTCCCCATCATAAATATGATGTGGCACAGCACACGCTCCATGCATTAAAGTATGTAAAGCGTGATAAGATACTGCGTCTTACGATGCTGTTTCATGATATGGGAAAACCGGCGAGAAAAACAACGGATGAAAACGGAAGAGATCATTTTAAAGGACATGCGCTGGTGAGCGAAGCGATCGCCAGGGACGTGATGCAGCGTTTAAAATTTGATAATGACACGATTAAAAAAGTGACGCGTCTCGTATGTTTTCATGATTACCGCACAGAGCGACGCCGGCAAACGTGCGCCGAGCAATGAATCGGATCGGCGTTGATCTGTTTCCGTATTATCTGGCAGTGCGCATGGCAGATGCGAAAGCGCAAAGTCTTACAGAAGGCGGGAAAAGATTGAGAATATAGTGGCGATGAGAAAGTTCTATCAGGAAGCGATCATAAAGGATGAATGCGTTACTCTCAGGCAGCTCGCTGTAAGCGGACGGGATCTGATGAATCTTGGCATGAGACCCGGCGTAGAGATAGGAAGGATGTTAAGCGAGCTTTTGGAGTATGTGATAGATAATCCGGAAAAAATGATAAGAAAATATTATGCAACTATGTAAAGAAAAAAATATCTCAAAGGAATAAAACTGTCTAATCGGAAAAAGAAAAGGAAGGTTATAATTGCCCTCTGCCGTTCATACATTAGAGAGAGCTATAATGTAGAAAACAGGGGGCAGTTATGAGAGAAGAATATGAACTGGAAGTTTTGGAAAAGTATGATATAGAAGTGAAAAGCACCCGGCGGATAAGGGGTGCGTTTTTTTGTATAGGCAGCGAGCTAAAGTCCGGGCGTGCCGGAGACTTTGGCGACTGCTTGCAATCCCGTAGTGTTCCTTTTGGCGCGGCGGGTGATTACGATACGAAAGAAAGGCCGATGCTGCTCAAAGAGACAAAACTGTCAGAGCGGCGCGCCCTTTTTTTATATGACGCTCTAAGTGAAATAGAAAGATGTGGAAATGTAAAAGTTGACACACCTGTCTTTACGAAAGAAGGCGAACTTCGAGCCGCTTCCCGGGAAGGAGCTTTTTATATGCTGAAAAAATGGTATCAGGGAAGAGAGTGCGACGTTCGTCAGGAACAGGACGTTGTACGGGCGGCGGCAAAACTTGCCGTTTTGCATAAAGATATGGAAAAACTGGCTGTAAAAATCCGGCCCGGAGCGGATGTACAGGGAAAAAATCCGGTGGAAGAGGTGCGAAGATATAACAGGGAATTAAAAAAGATCCGTTCATTTATTCGTTCCAGACCTGTTAAAAATGATTTTGAAATTTTGTTTTTGGAAAATTTTGAAAAAATGTACCGTACGGCGGACGATATTCTCGCCAGGATGGAACTTCCGGCTGCAGAAAGCTTTTTGAAGAGAGCGTATCAAAAGGGAGCGTCGTACACGGAGATTATAATTATCATAATCTGATCATGCTCAGAGACGATATTGCCGTAACTGATTTTGAACATATGCATACGGATATACAGATAAAAGATTTCTGTTATTTTTTAAGAAAAGCAATGGAAAAAAATCAATGGAAACAAAAAACAGGACAAAAAATATTGGAAGCATATGAAGAAGTACGTCCTTTGTCGGAAAGGGAGAAAGAGTTTGCGGCGCTGAGTCTTGCATATCCCGGAAAGTTTAAAAAGATCGCGGGCAGCTATTACCGGTCGAATAAGGCGCACCTCTCGGAAAAGAATGTAGAAAAGCTACAGATATGCATCCGTCAGACAGAAGAGAAATATGAGTTCCTTAGTCGGATATTTCCTTTGAATTTATAAATAATTGTTGTATAATAAAACATATCGGGCATATAGGGGCGGATATAAAATTTATATTAGTTTAGGAGGTAGAAATATGGACTACAAGGCGAGGTATGAAGAATGGATTTCTAATTCATACTTTGATGAAGATACGAGAGCGGAGCTTGAAAGTATCAAAGAGGATGAAAATGAAATAAAGGAACGATTTTACATGGATCTGGAGTTCGGTACTGCAGGACTGAGAGGCATCATCGGCGCGGGAACAAACCGTATGAATATTTATACAGTACGCAAAGCTACACAGGGACTGGCAAACTATATCATGAAAAACGACGGTCAGGGAAAAGGCGTTGCGATTGCGTATGATTCCCGTCATATGTCCACGGAATTTGCCAAAGAGGCTGCATGTTGTCTGGCTGCAAACGGGATCAAAGCATATATATTTGAATCGCTGCGCCCGACGCCGGAGTTATCTTATGCGGTGAGAAAACTCGGATGTATCGCAGGCATCAATATTACGGCAAGCCATAATCCGCCGGAGTATAACGGCTATAAAGTATACTGGGAAGACGGCGCGCAGATCACGCCTCCGCACGATAAAGGAATTATGGACGAAGTGAAGGCTGTGGAAGATTACACAACAATGAAGACGATGACGGAAGAGGATGCGAAAGCGGCCGGACTTTACGAAGTGATCGGCGCGGAAGTTGACGATGCTTATATTGCGGAACTGAAAAAGCAGGTGCTTCATAAAGATGCGATCGAAGCAGCGGGCAAAGATCTTAAGATCGTGTATACGCCGCTTCACGGAACGGGAAACATTCCGGCTCGCCGTATTTTGAAAGAGCTTGGTTTTGAGAACGTATATGTCGTAAAAGAACAGGAACTGCCGGACGGAGACTTCCCGACAGTTTCCTATCCGAACCCGGAAGCCGAAGAGGCGTTTGAACTCGGATTAAAACTGGCGAAAGAGATCGATGCGGATATCGTTCTTGCGACAGATCCGGATGCGGACAGGCTCGGCGTGCGTGTGAAAGATAAAGACGGAGTATATCATGATCTGACCGGAAATATGTCGGGATGCCTTCTTGCGGATTACGAGATCGGACAGAGAAAAGAATTAAAAGGTCTGCCTGAAGACGGATATCTTATCAAGACGATCGTGACTTCCAATATGGCGGATGCGATCGCAGAGCATTATAATGTCGGATTGATCGAGTGTCTGACAGGATTTAAGTATATCGGACAGCAGATTCTCGGATTCGAGACAAAAGGAAAAGGAGAGTATCTGTTTGGATTTGAGGAAAGTTACGGATGTCTGATCGGAACACATGCAAGAGATAAAGATGCGATCGTCGCTACGATGGCTCTGTGTGAAGCTGCCGCATATTACCGCACAAAAGGGATGACGTTGTGGGATGCGATGATCGAGATGTATGAGCGTTACGGATATTACAAAGACGACATCCAGTCTATCACAATGAAAGGAATCGAAGGACTCGAGAAGATTCGTCAGATCCTTGCCACATTAAGAAGCGAGCCTCCGAAAGAAATCGCAGGATATAAAGTACTTAAAGTGAGAGATTATCAGGCGGATACGATTCGGGATATGGAGACCGGAGAAGTTACGGCTACAGGACTTCCGAATTCAAATGTACTTTACTATGAGCTGCCTGACGGAGCGTGGGTATGCGTAAGACCTCGGGAACAGAGCCAAAAGTGAAATTCTACTACGGCGTGAAAGGTACTTCTCTGACAGATGCGGATGTAAAATCCGACGAAATGGGAAAAGCCATAATGGAAATGGTGAAAAATCTTGACAAAGCTGTGTAAACCCGATATAACAATATTTAAAGGTGGAAATCCGTGTGCGTTCGGAATCTTCCCCTTTAAAATGAATAACATGTATTGTGGTACAATTAAGAGGAGGATTTACCTATGAACAAGACAGAATTGATTACAGCAATCGCAGAGAGCGCTGACATTTCAAAAAAAGATTCTGAAAAAGCGCTGAAAGCTTTTGTTGATGTTGTTACCGAAGAACTTAAAAAAGGCGAGAAGGTTCAGCTTGTAGGCTTTGGTACATTTGAAGTGAGTGAAAGAGCTGCAAGAGAGGGAAGAAACCCGCAGACAGGAAAGACAATGAAGATCGAGGCTTGCAAAGCTCCGAAATTTAAAGCAGGAAAAGCTCTTAAAGACGCTATCAATTAATCAATTCGTTTGAACGGGCAGATAAAAAGGCACTTACGGGTATCATCGTAAGTGCCTTGTTGCTTCTGTTTTTACTGAAAACAGAGGCGGATCCGGACATTATTGAAGGAGAGAAAAATGCGGCTTGATAAATTTTTAAAAGTATCCCGCCTTATTAAGAGGCGGACTGTAGCAAATGAAGCATGTGATGCAGGGCGCGTTTCCGTCAACGGAAAACCGGCAAAAGCATCTGTGCAGGTAAAACCGGGCGATGTGATCGAGATCTATTTCGGAACAAGAGAAGTGAAAGCGGAAGTGCTGAAGCTGGAAGATACGACGAAGAAGGAAAAAGCAGAGGAATTGTTCCGGTATTTGTAGAGAAAGAGAAAAGAAAAGCATAAATGAAAACAACCTCTCATATATATAACCATGCTGTAAAAAGTTCGGAGGCGGGAGGGAGTTTTCATGGAAGAACAGCGTATTGCGAAGGCGCATAAATTAGTTGTAAATAACAGAAAGACGAGTACGGTGACAGGGGTGCTTGACGTACTGTCTTTTGATCTAAACGAGATACTTCTTGAAACAGAGCAGGGGATGCTCATGGTGAAAGGCACGGATCTTCATGTCAACAGACTGACCGTGGAAAAAGGCGAGGTAGATCTGTCGGGCAATATTGACAGTATTGCTTATTCAAGCGTAACGCCGCAGGCGAAACAGGGGGACAGCTTTCTGACGAAGCTGTTTAAGTAGGATATGATACCCGGGATCGGAGCAGAAGCCGGAATCTTTCTGTATGCGGCGCTGGCGGGAGTCGAAGCGGCGGCAGCTTATCATGTACTTGTTTGTTTTCGGAAGCTTGTTCCTCACAGCGGCTGGGCGGTCAGTCTGGAGGATTTTATTTACTGGCTTGCTGCGAGCATCTATATTTTTCGGAAAATGTATGACACAACATACGGGAGCATCCGCTGGTTTTTTGTGTTTGGGATGCTGTGCGGAGCGGCGGCAGGGCATGCGGGGATCAGAAAGATTGTGAAACTATGTGCCGAAAGATGCGGAAAAAAGGAAAAAACGGAAAAATCGTGCAGAAAAGCAAGGAAAGAAACTAGAAAATAAGTCTTGAAATGAGTCAGAAAAGAAGATACAATATTACTTAACACTGGGGAGTGTAAAGAAAGATGAACAGGGTGAGATAAATGAACGGCAAGAAGAAAAGAACGGCGGACAGAAGGAATGCCGGACGCAGAAGATCGGCACATCTGCACAGTTATAAGAAAAGCGTTTTGATGATTTGTACGGTTCTTGTGTTTTTATCAGGCGTACTTGCGGTGGGCGCGGTAAAGCTTTATGCAAAGAACAACGCGTATAAGGCTCAGGAAGAGGAACTGGCGGCGCAGATCAAAGAGGAAGAGAAGCGCTCGGAAGAAGTGAAAGAATACGAAAAGTATGTTCAGACAGACGAGTATATAAAAGAGACGGCAGAAGATAAATTAGGACTTGTGAATCCGAATGAGATTATTTTTAAACCGTCGAATAAAAATAAATAAGACGAAAAACAAACAGAGCAAAAAAGCCAGACAGGCATGTACGAAAGATAACTCCGGGGAAGATTTCCCGGAGTTTTTATTGACGGCGGCGAGTTGAAGTCCGGGCCTGTTCAAGACATTGACGGCTGTCTGTAATTCCGGAATATGACTCTTGGCATTTTCGGTGATGCCGCTTAAGAAAATACCGTGTTACATTAAGACGGGAAGTCAGATTGTAAGAAAGGGGATATATAATGAAAGAAGGACAGGCTTTGCAGGGAAGTCCTTATGTAGAACAGATTGAAAAATATGCAAGTTCGCTCAAACAGCTTTCCCATACATTTTTAGAGTTAGAGGCACACAAAGAAGAGTTTTCGGGAGCCGATATTGACGGGATGTTTGACCGGGTGAAAGAAAGGGTCTGCAAAAAATGTGAAAAGAACGCGTGGTGCTGGGGAGAGAACTTTGTTCATACGTACCAGATGGGATATGACGTGCTCTCGGCGGTCGATCATTATGGAAATGAATTAAACGTAGAGACAAAGAGAAAACTGATGCAAAGATGCGAGAAAGCTCCGAGATTTTTGCGGGAGATGCTGGAAGGTTTCAGGGATGCGAGACAAACGATCATATGGACAAACCGTCTGGCGCGAAGCAGGGAAGGGTGTGCGTTTCAGATGGATCTTTTTGCCGATATTATGAAACAGACAGTGCGGGAATTGGAAAAAAGTATTTTTACGGATGAGCGCATGGAAAAGAGGATAGCAGGGGCGCTTAGAAAATGTGGAATGCGAGTTTTGTATACATATTTGTTCTTAAATGGCGAAGGAAAGTTTGAAGTACATGTGACAGTACGAAGTACAGGCAAAGAGAAAGGGACGGCAAAAGAAGTCGTTCAGGCCGTATCAGAAGCAGCGGGAAGACGTTTTGTCCTTGCACATGGAAGTCCGCAGGTAGTCGGATTCCGTTATATGACGATCGTATGCAGAGAGGGACCGTCGTACTATACGCTGTCAGGTACTGCCAAGATCGGGAAAGGATGTGCGAAAATATCGGGAGATAATTTTACACTCATGGAACTGCCGGGAGGAAAGAAGGCGGCGGCTCTTTCTGACGGGATGGGCGCAGGTGAGACGGCATGTAAGGAGAGCACGCTTGTGATCGAGCTTTTGGAAGAATTGCTTGCCGCGGGATTCCCGGAAAAAGCCGCCGTTCAGATGATCAATACAACGCTGGCGACAGGGCGGGAGGAGATTCATTATTCGACTGTGGATCTCAGTGTGTTTGATCTGTATTCGGGAGAATGCGAGATCGTAAAAGCAGGAGCTTCCTCGACATTTATTAAGAAAAAAGACTGTGTGGAGCATCTAAGTTCTACGAGTCTGCCGATCGGGGTTGTCCATCATATAGAGATTGATTCTGTCAGGAGAAAACTTGAGGACGGAGACTTTGTGATCATGGTTACGGACGGGATTCTTGACGCCCTTCCGGTAGGAGAGCAGGATATATTGCTTGAAACGATCATTCAGGGAAGCGCTATAGTCAATCCGAAAGAAATGGCGCATCATATCCTGGAACAGGTCCTGGCGTGGACAGGCAGAGAGCCTGCCGATGATATGACGGTGATCGTTGTGGGAATGTGGGAAATATGTGACAGGAATACTTTACAGGCGCGGATGGATTCGGTATAGTATGCGTATAGTGAAAAGCTGTGTATTGCGCGGCGCTTCATACATAAAAACACGGATTTGGTATAGTATACTTATGATGGAAAAAGCAGGAAGAGAAACAGAAAAATTAATAGAGGAATTGATCGTACAATTTCATATGATCGAACATGGAGATGTTGTGATAGCAGGCGTATCGGGCGGAGCGGATTCGGTATGCCTGCTTTTGACGCTCTGCAGTTTGCGGGAAAAGTTCGGTTTCGAGGTAAAAGTGTGCCATGTGAACCACTGCCTGCGCGGAGCGGCTGCGGATGCGGACGAGGAGTATGTAAAGAAGCTTTGCGGCGAACTTGGAGTGGAGTGTCGTGTTTTCCGAAAAGAAGTGGAATTAATCGCTGAAAAACGGAAACAATCTTGTGAGGAAGCGGGAAGGGAAGTACGAAGAGAAGCATTTGAACAAATGTGTGCCGAAAACGGAGGAACGAAGATCGCAACCGCGCATCACAGAGACGATCAGGCGGAGACGGTTCTGCTTAATATAGCAAGAGGAACGGGAATACGCGGCCTTTGCGGGATCGTGCCTGTCAGGGACAACCGGATCAGACCGCTTCTTTCACTTACAAGAGACAGAATCGAGTCTTATCTGCGGGAGAGAGGAATCGTCTGGCGCGTCGACGCAACGAATGAGGAGGACGATTATACACGCAACCGGATCCGGCATAAAGTGCTGCCGGTATTGGAAAACGAAGTAAACGATCAGACGGTGAAACATCTGGAATCGTTATCCCGTCAGGCGGAAGAAATATGTGAATATCTCGATTACAGCGTGCGGCAGTTGTGGAAAACCTGCGTCAGCGTGAGAAAAAAGGACCAAGAACAGAAGGAATCGCCGATAGAACTTGTCATAGAAAAAGAGAGCTTTTTTCAAAGTTTTTCCGGCAGTGAGAAAACTGCTTCTGCAAAAATGTATCGGTAAAGTGCGCGGAGGACAGAAAGATCTGACGTCTGCCCACCTTCAGTCGGTTTCGGAATTGTTTGACCGGCAGGTGGGAAAACAGATCGATCTGCCGGGAGGCGTTGCGGCGAAGAGGACATATGACGGATAGAGATCATAAGGCAAACACAAAGCAGGGCGGAAACGGGAAAAGCGGCGCCGGAGTCAGACGCCGCCGGAAAGTTGGAACTGCGTTTTGTGGAAAACGGAGACATTTTGCAGGCAGAAGAAATCCCGCAAAAAAGTTACACGAAATGGATTGATTATGATATAATTAAATGCGGTCTTTGCGTACGGACAAGGCAGAGCGGCGATTATCTCGTGATCGATGATCAGGGGAGACGTCAGAAACTGAAAGCATGGTTTATCAACGAGAAGATCCCGAAGGAAGAAAGAGACAGGATGCTTCTTGTCGCAGACGGAAGCCATATTGTGTGGATACCGGGATACAGGATGAGCAGAGCGTACAAAGTGACAGAAAAGACAAAAAATATTGTTGAGATAAAGATTACGGAGGAAGAAAAAGATGGCAGAAACGATCAGAGAGATGATTTCGGAAGAGAAAGTTGACGAGAGGATCAGGGAACTCGGAAGACAGATCAGTGAAGATTACGCAGGAAAACAAATTCATTTGATCTGTGTGTTAAAGGGCGGCGTATTTTTTATGTGTGAGCTGGCTAAGCGGATTACCGTGCCGGTTTCTATGGATTTTATGTGTGTCGGAAGTTACGGAGACGGAACGGCTTCGAGCGGAGTTGTTCGTATAGCGAAAGATCTGGATGAGTCGATCGAGAATAAAGAAGTGCTTATTGTGGAAGATATCATTGATTCCGGGAATACACTGTATTACCTGATCGATGTGCTGAAAAAGAGAAATCCGGCAAGTATGCGCCTGTGTACGCTTTTGGATAAGCCGGACCGCAGAGTGAAAGATGTAAAGGTTGATTACTGCGGATTTGAGATCCCGGATGAATTTGTTGTGGGATATGGGCTTGATTACGCCCAAAAATATAGAAACCTTCCGTATATCGGCGTAGTGGAAGGCGTGGAATAATCAGGAGGATCAGTTTTGGATAATAACAGAAATTACAGAAGTGTGAATGGATTTACGATCATTATATTTATGGTGATCGTTTTTGGCGCGCTCTGGATGGCAAACCGGATGCAGATGCATCGACAGGAGATGACATACACAGAGTTTGTTAAGCAGGTTGAGGCAGAAAATGTAACAGAAGTATATATCGATCAGAATAAGGCAGTTCCGACAGGTACGGTAGTGTTTGCTCTGAAAGATACAGATGAGAACCGTTCGGTCAATGTGTCGAATGTGGAAAAAGTAGAGAAACTGCTTGATAAAAACGAAGTTTTATATCAGGTATCCGCAATTCCGGAAACGTCGATGCTTTCTTCCGTTCTTCTTCCGACCGTGATCACGCTTGGCGGGATCATGCTGCTTTTCTTTCTTATGAACCGTCAGGGAAACGGGGCGAATGCAAAAGCGATGAACTTCGGAAAAAGCCGCGCCCGCATGACAAATCATGACGAGATAAAGGTGACGTTTGCAAATGTAGCGGGACTACAGGAAGAGAAAGAAGAACTTGCGGAGATCGTCGATTTTTTGAAAGCGCCGAAAAAATATGTGCAGGTAGGCGCTCGTATTCCGAAAGGCGTTTTGTTGGAAGGACCTCCGGGAACAGGAAAAACACTTCTTGCAAAAGCTGTTGCAGGAGAGGCGGGAGTGCCGTTTTTCAGTATTTCGGGTTCGGATTTTGTGGAAATGTTCGTAGGTGTCGGCGCATCTCGCGTGCGTGACCTTTTTCAGGATGCGAAGAAAAATGCTCCGTGTATTATTTTTATTGATGAGATCGACGCTGTGGCAAGACGAAGAGGCAGCGGACTTGGCGGCGGTCATGATGAAAGAGAGCAGACGTTGAATCAGCTTCTCGTTGAGATGGACGGATTCGGCGTCAACGAGGGAATTATCGTGATGGCTGCGACGAACAGAAAAGATATCCTTGACCCGGCAATATTAAGACCGGGACGTTTCGACAGAAACGTACTTGTAGGCCGGCCGGATGTCGGCGGCAGAGAGGAGATCCTGAAAGTTCATGCGAAAAACAAACCGTTGGCGGAAGATGTGGATCTGAAACAGATCGCTCAGACGACGGCAGGATTTACAGGGGCGGATCTTGAAAACCTGCTGAATGAAGCTGCGATCATAGCTGCAAAGGATAACAGAATGTTTATCCAACAGAAAGATATCCGTCATGCGTTTGTAAAAGTAGGCATCGGAGCGGAGAAAAAGAGCCGCATCGTATCTGAAAAAGAGAGAAAGATTACGGCTTACCACGAGGCGGGACATGCGATTTTGTTCCACGTTCTTCCGGATGTAGGACCTGTATACAGTGTGTCTATCATTCCGACCGGCGGGGCAGGGGGATATACGATGCCTCTTCCGGAGAAAGACGAAATGTTTAATACAAAAGGGCAGATGCTTCAGGAAATTACGGTTTCCTTAGGCGGTCGTGTAGCTGAAGAAGAAATATTTGACGATATTACGACAGGCGCTTCGCAGGATATCAAACAGGCGACTGCGATCGCAAAATCAATGATTACAAAGTTCGGTATGTCCGAACGCCTCGGATTGATCAACTACGACAATGACAGTGACGAAGTGTTTATCGGACGCGACTTCGGGCATACGTCAAGAGGATACGGAGAAAAGATCGCGGGAACGATCGACGAGGAAGTAAAACGTATTATTGACGAATGCTATGCCAAAGCCCGTTCTATTCTTGAAGAATACCATGATGTTCTTGAGGCGTGCGCAAAACTTCTGCTTGAAAAAGAGAAGATCACACGAAGCGAGTTTGAGGCATTGTTTGAGGACGGAGTGTCGGAGGAGGGGTAATATATGAACAGAGAGGCACTATTCTGTGACGGTACGCAGGATTATGTCATCCCTGCAGAACCGAAGGAAAACGAAAAGATCAAGATTCGGTTTCGCACGGCTCACAACGATGTGGAAGAAGTCCATATTTTGACCGGCAATTCGTCGTATCCGATGTGGAAGATTGTTTCGGAAGGCGAATTCGATTTCTATGAGATAGAATGGCAGCTAAGTGATGTTCCGTTCAGTTATCTGTTTGAAGTAAAAAGCGGAGATCAGATATGTTATTTCAGCAGGTGCGGCGTTTCCGATCAGAGAGAAGATTTTTATGCGTTTATGATCGTTCCGGGATTTTCTACTCCCCGAGTGGGCAAAAGGCGCGGTTATGTATCAGATTTTTGTGGATCGGTTTTGTAACGGCGATCGACAAATGACGTGGAGGACGGGGAATATATTTATATCGGCGCTCCGAGCGTAAAGATCAAAGACTGGAGTAAAGTTCCGGCGGCGATGGATATCCGTAATTTTTACGGAGGAGATCTTCAGGGCGTCATGGATAACTGGATTATCTTCAGGATCTCGGCGTTGAGGTTGTATATTTTAATCCTCTTTTCGTTTCTCCGTCAAATCATAAATATGACATTCAGGATTATGATTATATCGATCCACATTATGGAAAGATCGTCTCGGACGGCGGAGAGACGCTTCCTAAAGGAGCGAAAGATAATACAGGCGCTACAAAATATCAGAAGCGAACAGGCGATATCCGCAATCTTGAAGCGAGCAACGAGCTGTTTGCAAGGCTTGTGGAGGAGATGCACAAAAGAGGGATGCGTGTGATTCTCGACGGCGTATTTAATCATTGCGGATCGTTTAACAAATGGATTGACAGGGAGCGGATCTATGAACAGCAGCCGGAATATCCAAAAGGGGCATATGTGAGCGGGGAAAGTCCGTACCGGAAGTTTTTCCGTTTTCATGATGAAAGAAAAGAGGCGTGGCCTTACAATAAAAGTTATGACGGATGGTGGGGACATGATACGCTGCCGAAACTTTCTTATGAGGATTCCCCGGAACTTGAGCAATATATTATGGATATAGGAAAGAAATGGGTTTCGCCTCCGTATAATGCGGATGGATGGAGACTTGACGTTGCGGCGGATTTAGGGTGCAGCAACGAATATAACCATATGTTTTGGAAGCGTTTTCGCAAAGAAGTAAAAGAGGCAAATCCCGAAGCTTTGATCCTGGCAGAGCATTACGGCGATCCGGGAGAATGGCTGCAGGGGGACGAATGGGACAGCGTTATGAATTATGACGCGTTTATGGAACCTTTGACGTGGTTTTTGACCGGAATGGAAAAACACAGTGACGAGCGAAGAACAGACCTGTGGGGAAATGCAGACAACTTCATAGGCGGAATGCGCCATTTTATGGCAAGTATGCTCACTCCTTCTTTGCAGGTCGCGATGAATGAGCTGTCCAATCACGATCACTCCCGTTTCCTGACAAGGACGAATCACATCGTAGGACGCGCCGAACATGTCGGTGCGAAAGCTGCGGAAGAAGGCGTTAACTATGCCGTTATGCGTGAAGCGGTTACGGTTCAGATGACATGGGTCGGAGCGCCGACCGTTTATTACGGAGACGAGGCGGGAGTATGCGGATTTACAGATCCGGACAACAGGCGCACATATCCGTGGGGCAGGGAGAATAAAGAACTGCTCGCGTTTCATAAAGAGATGATCCGAATCCATAAACAGGAAAAACCGCTTAGGAAAGGGTCGATCAAGCTGCTCTATGCGGAAAGAAACGTACTTGCATACGCAAGATTTCAGGAAGATGAGCAGATCATTGTTATCTTAAACAACAGTAAAGATTTAAAAGAGCTGACAGTTCCGGTCTGGTTTGCGGGAGTTCCGAAGCAAGGCAGCATGGAAAGGCTTATGTATACATATGAGGAAGGATATACGACAGAGTATGACGAGTTCATTGTAGAAAACGGAGAGATCGTCATCAATATGGGGCGTCATTCCGCAATCGTAATGAAACCTATTTCGGAGGGAGAGAAAACATGGCAGGGAAAGTAGCGGTTCTAAATGATCTGGCAGGCTTCGGAAGATGTTCGCTGACAGCCGCAATCTCGGTATTGTCGGCGATGGGGGTGCAGCCGTGTCCTCTTCCGACAGCCGTTTTGAGTGCACAGACAGGGTTTGAAAGTTATTTTTTTCAGGATCTTACAGAGCAGATGGGGATGATTACCGAAGAATGGAAGAAATCAGCGCGCAGTTTGACGGGATCGTTACAGGGTTTATGTCAGACCACAGACAGATCGGGGAAGTGAATCACTTTCTCGATCTGTTTCACAAAGAAGGCACATTTCTTCTTGTAGACCCGGTGCTCGGAGATAACGGAAAACGATTTTCTGTTTTTGACGGGTTATTTCAGAAAGAGATGAAACAGCTTGTTAAAAGAGCGGATATCGTGACGCCGAATGTGACGGAACTTTGTCTTTTGACGGATTATGATTATGATAAGATTCAAAATATTTCGGAAACGGGAGACAGAGAAGCTCTTTTTTCGGAAGTGTCGAAAGCGGCAGGCAGACTTTTGGACAGTGGCGTATCGGAAGTGATCGTGACAGGGGTGTTATTTGAGGAGCAGGACGCTGCGAAAGAGTGTACAGTCGGAAAAGAGACCGGAACAGGCGGCAGGAAGGTCGCAAATCTTACGGTGACGCGTGAGAAAACAACGGCAGGGATCTCTTCTTTTATCGGGGCAAGTTACTCGGGAACAGGAGATCTGTTCGCTTCCGTAATTGCAGGCGGAAAGGCTCGCGGAGACCGTACAGAAGATTCGGTCAGACTGGCGGGAGAGATGATCGAGAAGGCTGTTAGGGAGTCGGCAGCGCTTGGAATTTCGGGGAAAGAAGGAGCAGAATACGAAAAATATCTTTGGATGCTGTGCAAAAAGACGAAAGAAAGCGGCGAAAAAAAGGGAAAATAAAGAGCGGATGTGGAAAAATATAGAAAAATATCACAAAAATGAGGAAAACTTAAATAGATCAGGCGGCAGGGTTGTAATTCCTATATGCGAGTGATAGAATACGGATATATTCGTACAAGGTTGGGGAACTTGTACAGATAAGTATAATACTAATAAGTACGAGGGTGTATAATGGGGAGAAAAAACAGAATATTTAAGGGGAATCTGAAAGCATCGCAAATCTTGGCGGTGCTTATGTTGATCGTTATGATCATCCGGCCGATTATGGAAGTCTCGGCAAAACCAGGTGAAATTACAACAGAAAACCCTTCCGCAGAGGTGGGGAAGGAAGGAGAAAGTCTGTCCGACGGAATAGATGGGAGCGCCCTATATCCGTTAGAAGAGAATGGGCAAAACGGGCAGACGTCTGAAAACGATGCTGTACGGCAAAACGGGCAGACGTCTGATGAGACAGACGCGAAGAACAGTCCGAATGCATCGGATAGAACGGTTTCTGAAGGATCATCGGAAGAAGAGAACATGACATCTGCGCAGCAGGAAAGCTTGTGCAATGATGAATATTGTTCTCACATCTATTATGATCTGGATGGGAGGCAACATGCGCTCTGTGCTCTCGGGGAGCGGATGACAGAGACGGATGTTTACAGAACAGTGGAAGACAGCGCGGTATATGAAGCAATGTATTTTGCAAGTATCCCGAACTTGTATGAGGCAAGTGCGTTCGGCGGAGCGACAACGTTTGAGAAACTGCATGTAAATACAGTCTACGCATTGTTTTATAAAGAAGATCCGATTGAACCGGGGAATGCGGGGAAAAAGGAAATACCGAAGACATATCGAATGATCAGCGTCGACGAAGCGGGACTGTTCGGAACGGTAATACCGGAAGGCTGTTCTTATGTTGCGTTTGAGATGGAAGTAACGAATAAAAACGGAGAAGCGAGAGAAATAGACTCTCAGATCGTATACAATCTGCGTCAGGCCGCAAATCCGAACGACCCTTATCATGAGATAAAAAAAGAGCCGGTAATAGACGCCGCCGGAGAGGTAAAGCAAAGAGGATCGGGATCTTTTGTATTTACGCAAAAGACAAGAGACTGCTTTTACTGGGACATGTCCTATCACACGTCCTACTGGGGAGGTCATCCGTCATCAAGTAATAACATCTTGGATGAACTGGCGATCTATGTTGATAATGACAAAGACGGAAATTATGATACGAAAACAGATAAAGTGTGGGATGAGTTATGGGTATCTTACGCAGATAAAAACGGAAAGATCGTATCAAAGAAAGTTACAAGAGAGACCCGCTATGAATTATGTACTTATTATGCGTTTGGAAAAGGATCAGGTCTGACAGAACTGTCGCTTCTGGCAATTTCAAACGGAGAGCTTAATGAAAAAGGCGGTTTCAAACATCCTTCCGATAATAAAGAAGACGATAAAGTATATTATCAGTTATATAATATTGCATCAGGCGATAACTTTTTCATTCTGAGGAACTTGGATGACAGTCATCGTATTTGGAGAAGTTATGAAACAGACGGCGACCGGTATGTCGCGTTTAAAGATCAGATGTACGGAACGTCGGGAGCGCTCGTTGCAAGTGGCGTAGAAGGCGGGAAAACAGAAGCGGCGGATACGGTGGAATATCGTCTTTGCGAAAACCCGGAAGACGGGCAGGCAGTGGAAACCGAATGGAAAAAGATGGATCAGGCGCTGCCGGAATCTTCGGGAACGGGTCAGGCAAGCGAAGATATGGAAAATGAAGTTTTTATAAAACATTTTTTACACATGAAAAACTGTCGGATAAAGAAAAGTATATTCAATTTCGTATATGTGAAAACAGAGCAGACGGCAAAGTTGTAAAATATAAGACGGATATAACTGAGATTGACGATACTTATGCTTTTCCATGCTTTTTCGCAGACGTACTTCAGAAGAAAAGTTTAAGTTATACGAGTGAGCAGTCGAAAATCAACGGAACATGGAGTTCGATCTTTAAGGCGAGCGATCACGGAGATGAGGGAAAGAACATTCCGATAGCGAAAAACAAGTCGTATGATCCAAAATACTATTACGCAAATACGACGTTTTATGATTATTATTCGGATTATGAACTTCAAGGAAAAAGATTGAGCGAAGTAAACGGATCGCCGTACGAATATGAAACGAGTTTCGGAATATTGAACGACGGCATCTCCAAGTATTTCCAAGGGAAAAATGAAAAAGCGGCGGCGTGGTATTATGGAAAATATATCAGGCATCCGGCTGTAACAGACGGGGATAATCCGCTAAATAATTCTTCTCCGGGCAATATGTCGGGAAATCAGATCGGACCGAATGACTGGCATTCGGGAAATACGTTAAAGTATGCTTACGGGCATGTCGATAAACAACTGGAAGATGGAAAAATCTCAACTGCAGGTGTGAAACTTCCGCAGTTTGACGAGAGTTTTCTTCGCGGAAACAATGCGTTTCACTCGGCGCTGGGATACGTGTATAATAACGTTTCATTTCCGTTTTTCCTTGCAGATGACGGCTATTGGGAGTACAGTAGTTTGAAGTCCGATCATGTGCTGCGGTTAAAAGAAGATCCCGATAAAGGCTATTATTTAGACGTAGGAGAAAAGGAAGACGCGCTGAAAACAGGTGACAGAGATGTCGCAATGGGAAAAGATCAATTCGGATTTTTCCCGTTTAATGACAAAAACGACGCAACGAAAGAAAACTCGTTTTACCGGTTGGATAGGATGAAAACGAATTTCTGCTTCGGTATGAAGATGGAACTGGAATTTAAGCTGACGGAAGACGGAAAAGTGCGTATGCCGGGAGAAAAGGCAGGAGAATATATTGAGAAGCCGATTGAATTTGAGTTTTCGGGAGACGATGATTTCTTATTGTATATCGACGGAAAACTTGTACTTGATATGGCAGGGAAACATAATCCTCTGGAAGGTCATATTAACTTTGAGACCGGAGCGGTAGATGTGTACGGATTAAATAAAGACGGCGCAACAGAGGACGGATATCCGATCAATAAAAATCAGCATCATGCACAGGCGAATATTTATGAAAAAAATGATGCGAACGGTCCGTGTTTAGATATGGAAGAACTTTCGCAAGGCATACATAAGATTACGATTTTTTATGCGGAGCGCGGAGCGGGTGTTTCCAACTTAAAGATCCGTTTTAATTTCCCGAAAACGAATCAGCTTGATCTGACAAATCAGGTAAGCACTGCTTCGGCAAATCAGGACGTATTCGGAAAAGCATTAGGATATATCGGAAGTTTTACTTATAAAATATTGAATCAGGCGACAAGCGGAAGGCAGATTCCCGTGGAAGATTCGGTAGGTTATCTCCGTAACGAAGGCGCTGTTAAGTTTAACGATTTTAAAAACAGCGGAACATACAGAGGGTCTAAGACCGGAGAAAGTGAGCTCAAAGAAGCAGATCCGGACGCAGAGACAGACGGCCCGATTATCGGTGAGCGCAGCGATGTGATAAAGCTTGTGAATAAAGACAGCGGCAAAAATCTCGATCAGTATCAGATGTCGGAAGAAATTGCTTCGGGAAAATACTGGACAACGATCGACTGTGCGGAGAACGGAGGCAGTGTGGATCTGTCAAAAGCGGCATATCTTCAAATGTCAGTTTATAATAACTCGGATGCTTCCAGCGCTACCGGGTGGTCGTTAAAAGCGAGACTGACAGACCGGCACGGAAATGTGATCACCAGACCTGCCAGTCAGATGACGTATTACGGATACAGTAATTCGATGCCGAAAGGCAGTGTCGATCGTTCGTCTGAATCTGGCAGACTGGAATTCGGGAATATCGGATTTTGATATGAAAAATGTCGCCAAAGTGCAGTTCGCCTTTGCACGTGACAGAGGAAGTCTGTATATGGCGGATATGGATTTTAAAGGAAAGATCATTCCGAACCAATCGACCGGATTTTATGCAAGCGACGATCAGATTTCAGATTATGAATCGCTGGGAACAAAAGAGCGGCCTCTTAGCTATAATGAGGCGGTCTTAAATCCGGTAAGCGGAGCGTTCTTCCGGTTGAATCCGATACAGGAAACAGATGTTGTGAACAACGGAAATGACCTCATGGTCAGATCGAGAGGACTGTTAGAGCTTACAGATGGAAACAAAGCGTCTTTTGTCGATAAATTCCGTGAGGGAAGTTATTTGCAGATCACACAAGACGATCCGCTGAGAAACAAAGTATTTCGGACTTCATGGTCGATTTTGGAAAATGCGGTATATGACGGTGCGTCGGGAATGTATACGGAAGGTTATATTGCGGATAACATTCTTGCGCTGCATCCGACGGCAAGAACGGTGGAAAATGATCCGGAGATTTTGAATAATACAGTGACGGATGTAAGAACATATACGGCGTCAGACGACAGAAATGTAAAGAGCGCGGACGGAAAAGGGTATCACTATCCGAGTTCAAACAGAGAAGGACATGTATCGGAAAAGAACGAGACTTTTGTTTTCAGAAGCTATCTCGATCCTGACAACCTTCAGAAAAACGGGATCCATCTGACTGTGGCGTATAAAAACGATCTGATCAGCGGAGGACTGATCATTACAAAAACCGTCGATCAGATCGATCCGAAAAAAGATCATACATATAAATTTCATGTTCATTATACTGACGTAGCCGGAATGAGCCTTGAAGGAAATCTCGGATCGGGAAGCATGTCGGAAAGCGGAAGCAGTATTGTTCAGGAAATCGACGTAACTGTTCCGGCGGGAAAACAGACTGCAAGCGTAGCAGTGTACGGTATTCCGAAAGAGACTGTATATACGATCCACGAGGAAAATGAGATACCGCAAAATATCGAGATCGGCGGGAATTATACTTATCCTCAAAACGTGGCAAAAAATTTCGTGCAGACAGATCCTGACAGAGGCGGTGTACGCACAGGTGATGAGTATGACCACAAGGTGAAGGTGGGAACAAAGAAATATAATGTGAACGGAACGGAAGTCGAATATAAAACGGCGGAAGGTACAATGAAAGAAAGCGTACAGGAAGTTACGTTTGCGAATAAACAAGTGCCTGCTCACGGAGAAATTAAGATTACGAAAAAACTTCAGGGAAAAGCGTATGGAGAAGAGCGGGGTTATTTGTTCCATATCCATTATAAAACAACGGATGAAAACAATAAGGAAAAGGTCGTTGTCGTTCCGCAGACTGTAGTTGTAAAAGCAGGGGAATTGACAGGAAGTACTGTCTATGAAAATATCCCGCTTGGCGCACAATATGAAGTACATGAAGTAGATGAAACCGCTCTTCTGACTTTGGAAGCGGACGCAGGATCAACGGTATTGGGAAGTGATGACCCACTTTCGGATACCGAACAGAATCATTCTCATACAGATGTAAAAGCAGAGAAGAAGCATATTTCGATCATTCCGGAAGAAGAAGGGGCGATCGGAAGCGAATGTGCGAAGAAAGGGTTTTGGACAGCGCAGGGCGGAACGGGAGAAAGCCGTCATAATTTTACGTTTACAAATATCGGCTCTCATAATGTTGCGGTCTTGAAAACAGACAGTTCCCGAAACGTGCCTTTGGAAAACGCAGGTTTTACGCTTTATGATACGGAAGATAATATCGTTCAAAACCGGACGGCCGTTTATATGTGGCAAAATGAGATCAGTATAAGCGATCCGAATTATGACAGTTCGAGCGGAAGGTATCATCGGGAGATACGTCTTATACGGTATATACGCTGAAAGGCGATCCGGCTGAGAAAAACGTTTATTATGTACCGCTGACGAACGAAGAGATTGCCGCATATAAAAAGGGAATGGAAGATCCTGAAAGCGCGGAAGGAATGGATGCACAGAATCGTGAAAAAGTTCGCGCGGCGGCATGTTTCGAGAACCTTGCGGCAGGAGAATACGTTTTAAAAGAGACGACGCCTCCGAACGGATACGGCGCGTCAGATCCGATTCGGTTTAAATTATCGATACAGGAGGGAGAGGAAAATCAGTTTGTACTTCCTTACGGAGTAAGTTTGGAAAGTCCTCTCTCCAATAAAGAAAATGTGACTCTTCAGGTGAGAAATGAAAAAAACAGCGGAGTCGTAAGCTTTACAAAGGAAAACCGAAAAGGAGAGCCTTTGAAGAACGCGAAGTTCGCTTTGTACCGGCTGATCTGCAGCGATCCGTCTCATGGAGGAAAGCATGATAAAGATCTGATCCGGCACGATGAAAACGGTAGTCTCGACGCCGGATATGCGTATAAAGATTGTTGGAAATTGCAGGGAACGGCGGTTTCGGATGAAAACGGAACAGTCGAATTCCTAAATCTTCCGGCAGAAGAAGGCACAGAGTACCGTCTGGCGGAGTTGAAAGCTCCGAGCGGATACGTGACGGCGAAAGGTCAGTGGAAAGTCACATATGAGAAAGAGACTCATGAACTGAAGATAACCGGAAGCGTAAAAAGCCTCCGGCATTTTCGGGGGAAGGAACGGATGAGAATCCGTATAAAGTGATCAACTATACTTATGCCGAATTTCCGTTATCAGGCGGAAGGGGATACAGCTATCTTGCAGGCACGGTTCTGATCGCGGCGGCAGCCGGGTTGTGGTTTTGGTATGATTCGAGAAAGAGAAAAACTGTAAGATCACGCGGCATGAGAAAAAGGGATATAAATAATAAGGAGCTTCCTGTATAATTCAAATATAAGGAATTCCAAGAAAGAAGGTTGAGAAAAAAATACCTCAGTGTAGAATAAGATTACTGACTTTGCACGGTTAGTAACAATCTTATTGAACAGAGAGGTA
>ENA-OQCP01000099-OQCP01000099.1-human-gut-metagenome-genome-assembly--contig:-NODE-99-length-32707-cov-3.664395_pt1 | contig 32707 bp, 42 predicted proteins | sample MGYA00242760_ERZ504583 | MGnify/ENA primary metagenome ERZ504583 (study PRJEB26092, sample SAMD00036308) | human gut metagenome | host: Homo sapiens | study: EMG produced TPA metagenomics assembly of...
GCATTTTCTTTTTATTTGAAAAAGACGCCTGCAAAAGAAAAGCAAACTCGGGGTTTCACCCCGAGACCCCCGCGAACGCCGCGCCGCAGTACTTAGCCTGCGGCTCTCAGTCGGCAGCTCGGCACATTCGCCCGTAAACTCGCTTCGCTCAAACAATACGGCTCGTGCGTCTTGCTTCACAAGACGTTCCCTCGCCTCTCTTAGTTGGCTTATCAAACACTGCGACGCGGCTATTGAAAGTCTGATTATAAAATTTAGCTGAGCCGATTGCCTTTACTTTGCTATTGCTTAATTGATAGACAAATCCAATTTCCCGAGCCGATAAACGGTGCACTTTTATACACCTTGCAATAACATAAAAACAAGCAGCAAAATTTTTTTTACAAATTTTTACTTGACAGAACAGAAATATAATGCTATTCTATGTACATAGAACACCGATGTATAGAAACTCTATGATAAAAGGAGGGCTTTATATGAATATCCAAAAAGAACTGTCGAAGGGCAGCAGCTCGCTGCTCGTGCTGTCCGTCCTCGGAACAGGGGACATGTACGGCTACCAGATCATCAAGGAGATCGAACAGCGCAGCGAATTTGTGTTCTCGTTCAAGGAGGGCACGCTCTACCCGATACTCCACGGCTTCGAGCAGGAGGGGCTCGTGAAGTCCTATTGGCAGGACGGCGAGCGCGGCAAAAGGCGAAAATACTATCACATCACCGACCGCGGACTGAAAATGCTCAGCAAATCGACCGAGGACTGGCACTCATATTCGAGCGCAGTCGAAAAGGTGATAAGGAGCGGGTTAGCGCCCTCGGCAGTCTGAGGCGGTGACAAAATGGACAAAAGAATAGAAAGCTACCTCGATTCTGTGATTCCCGAAAAGCTCTCGAAAAGGCGGCAGAAACTTATCCGCGAGGAGCTGCGGGATCATATATCCGACCACATCGATTTTTATACCGAGATCGGCTACAGCGAAGATGAGAGCATCCAAAAAGCGCTGGCCGATATGGGCGACGACGGAGGTGTAACCGCAATGGTGAAAAAGGATTTCGAGAAAGTCTACGGCGAAAAAATCTGGATGCCGATTTTGGCGTTTGTGCTGACTGTCGGAATAGGCTCGCTGCTTTATCTTTTCGCATCGTTTCTCTTCGGCACATCATTTTCGGATGCGTGCAGCGCGCTTGTCGGGTTCGCGGCGATGCTCGGTGTGTCGCTCGTTATGTCGGCGACATACCGAAAGGGCTTCAAAAAAACGGTGCTTGCAATGGGACTGTCCGGCGCAGTGTTCGGTTTGCCGTTTATTACTCCAGACCCGCGGCTGCCCTCTATTTATTCGGGCTTTGTTGACGCGCTCTTCTATGACGGCTGTTATATATTGGAAAAAATAATGCCGATATCATTATATCCGGCAACTGAATTTTATGACTACGATATTTTCGCGGTGCTCGGCTCGGCGGCTTTCGGAGTCGGCTTCGCAGTTGCGGCGATTGTACTCTATATTCGCCTGAGAAAAGACGGACTGCCGAAAGAAAAAAGTAAGAAGAGCAGGGCAATAAAAATCGGCGCCGTGTGCGTCGCGGCAATAGCAGTGGCGCTGACATGCCGCGGTGCGGAAAACTTTTTCAACTCCTATATATATGTTATGAACGGATATAAGTTCGAGACTTCCGACGGAATATGCAAGCAGAGCGAAGCGGCGTTCGACTCGATAGAACTCGGAATGAGCTACGACGAAGCAAAGCTGAAGCTCCGCGTTCAGGGCTATGTGCCGTTTGACGAATACTGCGAAACGCAGAGCAGGGGAATGCGCAAGAGATTGAAATATTCGCTGAATGAACTCGATCTTGCCGTCACCGACGAGGGCTACACGGTGTTTGTCAATCCGAATGTGTTCTATGACTACAGCGGAATCGACGGAAGAAATTACAGCAACGGGTTTGTCTATATCAGAGCCGATTCCGACGGATGCATCGAATCAAAAGGTGTCGGAAGCGGAACGAAGCCGGGCGACGGGAGCTATAGTGTAACATTCTCGAGTGACGACAATTCGGACGGCATAACGGAGGGCATGGTCGAAAACTGCTCCGTATCTTCAAAGTTTTTCACGCTCAAAGACGGGGTTACAACAAGAAAATATGTTGTCACTCCCGGCAGACCGTACCGGATAGAGGATATGCTGTAACAAAATCAGCCCGCAGTGCCGAAGAAGCTATATAAGTCAAGAAGTCCTACCCAAAATAAAACTTGGGTAGGACTTCTTTCATCGCGAGAAGTATGAAAGCTTTTATTATAGTGAGAGTGAGACGCGAAGGTAGAAGTCGATTATCAAAAGTGTCTTGCCGCATTTTTACACAGATTTTTTGACCTCTATTCTGACTCTGCCTTTTTTCGTCTGCGTGAACTCTTCGCCGAGAATCGCTCTGCCTTTGCCGCGCAGAACGATTTTGTCTTTTGGGGAGAGGCGGCGGTCGGCTTTCAATACCTGCTCGTCGTTTACCGTCACCGCGCCCGAGGCTATAGCCTGAGCCGCCGCCGAGCGCGAGAGCGAGAATATCTCGCCCGCTACTGCGTCGAGTCGCGGCGATGCTACGGTGATGCTCGTTTCCTTTATATTTACCTGCGGCGCGCGAACCTCGCCGAGCGGGATTTGTTTAGCTTTGAGCGTAGCGCGTCCCGCGCCGGTCAGGTTCTGAACGATATATTTTGCGGCGTTGGGTAGGGCGACTATGTCGCAGCCGTCGGGCTGAACGCAGATGTCTCCGACGCTCTCGCGCGTAAGTCCCAGCCCCATAACCGCGCCGAGATAATCCCTGTGGCCTATGTCGGAAAACCTGTCCTTCTCTACTCTCACGGCGCTCAGCGGGCAGCCGTCCGCATAGACTGTGAAAATTTCGTCCGGGTCGTCGCTCTCAATATAGTCGGGGATGCTGAGCATGATTACACGTTCAGCTCCATCGAAGCCGCCCCAGAAGATGAACCTGCCCGCAGTCGAGCGGGCGAGGGCAGACGCCGCAGAGAGAGACGCGGAGTCGAGAAATTTCGACACCGCCGACGGGATATTTTCTCTTTGAGCCTTTTCGATGTTCTCCGATATATATGCTCTGAGTATGCTGCCTTCCATTTTTGCGCCGCCTTTTTCGCTTTCTCGGCTCATTATACCATAAAAAACGCTCGGATAAAAGCTCTATTAGCGCCGTGTGTGGAATTCTATGGACAAAATGACCAAAGATCAAATCCACTAAAAGCGAATTAAAAAAATTGTGGGAAATAGATAAAAACAGGCGCTTTTTTACCCGATTATGAAAAAAATCCTTTATTTTACACATTTTTTAGCCCGTTATGTATTGCAATTGAGCGCGCGATTGTGTAAAATGTCTATAGCGCAGTTGTCAAAATGTCTAAAACGGCAGAAGTTGAAATCATTCAGAATAGGGGTAGATATTATGTCAAACAGGCTTTTCCAGGGTGTCATCCATCAGATGCGCGACGCTGTTGACAGAACGATCGGCGTTATTGATGAGACCGGCACCATAATCTCCTGCAGTGAGCTCGGCAAAATAGGCGAGGTTATCTCGAACGCTTCGCAGATTTTTGCGGAGGACGGCGACCGCATCGTTAACGGCTGCACTTACCGCTCGTTCGGCTCTCACATGCAGGCCGAGTATGCTGTTTTCATTGACGGCGAAGATGAGCTTGCAGGCAAATATGCGGATATCTGCTGCGTGGCGCTGAGCAACATCAAGCAGTGCTACGACGAGAAATTCGACAGGGGCAACTTCGTCAAGAACGTCATTCTTGACAACATACTTCCCGGCGATATCGCTATCAAGGCGCGCGAACTCCGCTTCAACAGCGATGCCGTGCGCACCGTTCTTCTCATAAGAATCACCGAGCACAACGATTCCGCGGCGTTCGACGTTATCCAGAATCTGTTCCCGGACAAGACCAAGGATTTCGTCATCAACATAAACGAAAACGAGATAGCTCTCGTCAAGGAAGTCCGCAGCAACATCGAGACCAAGGATCTCGAGAAGCTCGCGCGCTCCATTTCCGATTCTCTGACAACTGACCTTTATATCCACGCATATGTCGGCATCGGCACGACCGTCACCGGCGTCAAGGAGCTTGCCCGTTCGTTCAAGGAAGCTCAGATAGCCTCGAGGTCGGCAAGGTGTTCGACACCGAAAAGACCATAGTCAGCTACGACAATCTCGGCATCGCAAGACTTATCTATCAGCTTCCCACGACCCTGTGCGATATGTTCATGCGCGAGGTGTTCAAGCGCGGCTCGATAGACAGCTCGATCAGGAGACTCTGTTCACCATTCAGCGTTTCTTCGAGAACAACCTCAATGTTTCCGAGACCTCCCGTAAGCTCTTTGTCCACCGTAACACTCTTGTTTACAGACTCGAGAAGATCAAGAAGCTCACCGGCCTTGACCTGCGCGAGTTCGACGATGCTATCGTCTTCAAGGTGGCTCTTATGGTCAAGAAGTATCTCGATGCGAACCTGTCAAATACTGATCTGCGGCGTAATTTAAGATCGGTATAAAGTCAAGCGAGGGGGATACCGCTTTATATAGGAGTGAAAACTGTGATTGAATTCAGAGATGTTTCCAAGACCTACGAGAACGGAACACATGCTCTAAACCATGTCAATATCAAGATAAACAAGGGCGAATTCGTCTTTGTCGTCGGCGCGTCCGGCGCCGGAAAAAGCACCTTCCTCAAGCTCATGATGCGTGAGGAAGTGCCCTCGCATGGAAAAGTTATAATCAAAAATCAAGATCTGAGCACCTTACCCGCAGCGAAATACCCTATTTTCGCCGCGGGTTGGGCATAGTATTCCAGGATTTTCGCCTGATCCCCAAGATGACCGTGTTCGACAACGTGGCGTTCGCCATGCGCGTCACCGGCTCTAAGGAGAACAAGATTCAAAAGCGCGTTCCGTTCGTGCTCGACATAGTCGGGCTGACGGACAAGATGAATTGCTATCCCACCGAGCTCTCCGGCGGCGAACAGCAGCGCGTGGCTCTCGCCCGCGCTCTTGCGAATAACGCCGATCTTATCATAGCGGACGAGCCGACGGGCAATGTTGACCCGCATATGAGCCTCGAGATAGTCGATCTGCTCATGCGCCTCAACCAGGAGGGCACGACTGTCATCATGGTTACCCATGAGCACAATCTCGTCCGTATGTATGACAAGCGCGTTATCCTGCTCGAAAACGGAACCGTTGCGGCGGACGGCAGAATGAAAAATTCCGCTCACCGCGAGCGCACGCTTGCAAAATCAAGCAGTCTCAACCGACCGGCGGACGGCTTCGCAACGAAGTATCTCGACGACGAGGAAGAAGCTCCGGAGGAAAAAGTTGCCGCAAAGGAACCCGAAAGGCTCCCGGAAAAGGCGGAGGAGATAGCTGCCGAGACCGCCGCCGACGATATCTACAGGCAGGCTCTCGAGAGCATAAGAAAAGAACGCCAAAAAGAGACGACGGGATACGGAAGCGAGTATGACACAACATATTCTTCCGTCTTGGCGGATTATTCTATTTACCTCGAAGACGACGGAGAGGGGGACGAGAGCGATGAAAAATAACGGAAGCCTCGGCTACCTCACCCGCGAGGGAATGAGAAATCTCTATGTAAATCGACTGATGAGCATAGCGTCGGTCTCCGTGCTGTTCAGCTGCATGGTGATGATTGGCGTTGCGTTCATGATAATGGTCAATATAAATATGTTCATCGGCAATGTCGAGGATCAGAATGTGATAATGGTCTTTGTCGATGACAGCGCGACGAAAGCGGAGGAGGACGAGCTCGGCGCGAGTCTCAGAGGGCTTTCAAATGTCCGCGAATGCACTTTCGTCGGCAAGGACAGCGGCTTTGCCCAGCTCAAGGACGAGATGGGGGACAGTTCCGTGCTCTTCGACGGGCTCGACGAAAACCCGCTTCCCGATGCATATGAAGTTTCGCTCAAGGATACGGATAAGTTTGACGACACGGTCAAGCGCATTTCCGAACTCCCGCATGTTCTGCATATCCGCGAGAACAGGCAGCTTGCAAAGCAGCTCGCGGGGCTGAGAAACACTGTCAGCTATGTGAGTGCGGGCATGATAGCGCTGCTGCTCATAGTCTCGCTCTTCATCGTCTCCAACACAATAAGAATAACGATGGACAGCCGCAGGCTCGAAATAAACATCATGAAGAGCGTCGGCGCGACAAGGTGGTTTATCCGATGGCCGTTCATGATCGAGGGCATGATGCTCGGACTTATCTCCGGAGTGCTCGCCCTGCTTGCCGTCTGGGGCATATATGAAATTGCGGGCAGGTCGCTCGTCAAGACTCTCTCCGGCATCGGAATGTCGGGAATCGCTCCGTTCGGCAAATATGCTCTGATACTGCTCGCCGCATTTATCGTGCTCGGCGTTCTCTCCGGCGCGCTCGGCAGTGCGGTGTCGATAACAAAATATCTCAAAGAAAAGGAGTTCGCGATAGTTGATGAAGAATAAGCGTAACACATGGCTCAGAAGAGCGGCGGCGTTTGTTCTTTGCGCGGCGCTCGTGCTGATGACCGGAATTTTCCCGACAAGGGTTCAGGCGAAGAGTCTCGAGGATCTCAAGCAGGAGTATAATGAACTCGAAAAAGAGATTGAGGCAAACAAGAAAAAGCTTGAAAGCATAAAAAATCAGCAGACCTCGAATGCGGAGAAGATGAAACTGCTTTCTTCTCAGGCTGAGGCGATAAGCAGCCAGCTCGATGTCATAAACTCCCAGCTCTCCGTTCTGAATGCGGACATTGCGGACTATGACAGGGAGATAGCGGCGCTCGATAAAAAAATTGACGAGGCTCAGTCGAAGATAGACAAGCTCGACGAGCAGATAGACGCCACGCAGGAGAAGATATCCGAACGCTGCGCGCCACATATATGGCGGGCTCGTCCTCGTGGATAGAGATACTGCTCGAGTCGGACAGCATCTCATCGCTCTTGCTTCGTATCCAGCTGCTCGCGAGCGTCACGGAGAACGACAACAAGCTCATTTCCCAGCTCGAAAAGCAGACCGAGGAGCTCAACGCCGCCAAGGCGGAGCTCGACGAGGACAAAAAAGCTCTCGAAGAGAAGCGCTCGTCTCTGGTCGAGAAGAAATCCGAACTCGACACTAAAAATAAAGAACTCGCTTCAAAGCAGAACGCATATAACGCGAACTACCGTCAGATATCGGCTCTCATGACCTCGCTCGACAAGAGCAGCGCCGAATATCAGCGGGAGATTCAGCGGCAGTACAGAAAGCGTGAGGCATTTGAGCGCCAGATAGACAAAATCATCAGCGGCGGCTCCCAGAGCGGCGACGTTGACGATGGATTTTATAACGACGGCGAGATGATGTGGCCGGTTCCATATAAGAACTCTTACATCTCCGCGGGCTACGGCTACTACGACCCCGAGGGTGACGGAACCTACACCATGCACCCGGCTATTGATATAGTCGTGCGCGAAAACGGCGTCAATGTCTCCTACGGCAAGAAGATAGTTGCGGCGCAGAGCGGCAAGGTGCTCGTCAGGGGCTATTCCGATGTCGGCGGCAACTATATCACCATCGACCACGGCGACGGATACAGAACATATTACGGCCACTGCTCGAAGATAGTCGCTTCGGCGGGACAGTATGTTGAAAAAGGCGAGGTCATCGCCTATATGGCAACACCGGATATGTCACCGGACCGCATGTCCATTTCCAGGTCATGCATGTCAAGAACGGTGTCGTCACAAGGCTCAATCCTCTCGATTTTGTCACGCCTCCGAATTGATCTCAGGCAGGAAGGAACGTGAAAGCAAATGAACAAGAAAATTTCGCTCGGACTTGCGATTGCGCTCATTATTCTGAGTGCGACCGCGACCTTCGCAATAACGATGTCGGTCTCACAGCGTATGTACAACAAGCTGATAACCGACCTTCCCAAGCGCGCGCAGATGTATGATGCGGTCGAGGAGGTCGACAAGATCGTTCGCTCGAAGTACTACGGCGATATAGACGAGGCTCTGCTCGACTCAAACCTCGAAAACGGCTATATCAACGGACTCGGCGACAAGTACAGCCGCTATATGAACGCGGACGCTACAAGCTCTATTCCTCGAAGCTTGAGGGACGCAGCGCGGGCATCGGCGTTGAGGTTGAAACTGACCCCGAGAGCGGTTATCTGCTCATAACGGAAGTCTATCCCAACTCCCCGGCGCAGACCGAGGGGCTTCAGAAGGGCGATAAGATAGTTGCCATAGGCGGCGACACAGTCACTGCCGAAAACAGCAGTGAAATGGCGGGCAGACTCAGCGGTATAAAGCTGACCTCAGTCAGCCTCACCTACAGGCGCGACGATGTCGACAAATCCGTCAATGTCGTCCTCGGTTACACAAACCAGACCGTCAGCTACGAGCTTATCGGCACGGTCGGTTATATAAAGATATCCGCGTTCTACAAGAACACATTGAACCAGCTCGAAAAGGCAGTCGACCAGCTCAAGAAAGAGGGCGCGAAGAGCCTCGTTTTCGATGTGCGCTCGACCTATGACGGAACTATTGAATACACCTGCCGCGTTATAGATTATCTTGTCCCGACGGCGACCGAGGGCAACAAGGCGCTCGCGACGCTCGTTGACAAAAACGGCAACAACGCCAAGACCTACAGCTCCGACGCCAAGGATATAACGATGCCCATGGCGGTGCTCATAAATTCTGACACCGCGGGCTACGGCGAGCTGTTCGCCTGCGACCTCAAGGATTTCGGCAAGGCGTTCCTTATCGGCGAAAAGACCGCCGGCAGAGCCGATGTTCAGGAGACTTTCGAGCTCAGCGACGGCGGCGCAGTCGTGCTGACCACCTCAAAGATGCTGCCCTATATCAGCGAGAGTTTCGACGGAAAGGGCCTGACTCCGGACACCGAAATCATCCTCGCGGATTCGCTCAGAGAGAATCTTAGCACGCTCGAAAAAGAGAGAGACACCCAGCTTCAGGCTGCTATCTCCATGCTCGCGGGCAACTCGTCAGAGGGCTGAGACCGAAAATAAGAAATGCAATCTCCCTGCTTTTTGAAGGCGGGAGATTTTGTTTTGAAAGGCAAAATAATGATGCCGATATGTCAAAATATCCGCGCCGGATTTTCGGCAGTATTATGTCCTTTTGGGCTTTATGATACAATATTTTGGGCAGATTAACGAAACTTTTCCTGTATCTGTAAAATTTTATCAAATTGCTTGCATATGAGGACAAAAACGGCTAAAATATATGAGGTATGTAACCAATAACCAATTATACTAACAACGGAGGAATTCAAATGTCAGTTAAAGTTGCTATTAACGGCTTTGGCCGTATCGGTCGTCTTGCATTCCGTCAGATGTTCGGCGCAGAGGGCTATGAGGTTGTTGCTATCAACGATCTTACCAGCCCCGAGATGCTTGCAAACCTTCTCAAGTACGATACCGCTCAGGGCGGCTATTGCGGAAGAATAGGCGAGAATCTTCACACCGTAGACTTCAAGGCTGCTGAGTATGAAGAGGACGGCAAGACTGTCAAGTTCCCGGCGCTATCATAGTTGACGGTAAGGAGATCACCATCTATGCTATGCCCAACGCGAAGGATCTTCCCTGGGGCGAGCTTGACGTTGATGTTGTTCTTGAGTGCACCGGCTTCTACTGCTCCAAGGCTAAGAGCCAGGCTCACATCGATGCAGGCGCTAAGAAGGTCGTTATCTCTGCTCCCGCAGGCAATGACCTCAAGACCATCGTCTTCAGCGTCAACGAGGGCACCCTCAATGCTGACGACACCATCATCAGTGCAGCTTCCTGCACCACCAACTGCCTTGCTCCCATGGCTAAGGCTCTTAACGATTACGCTCCCATCCAGAGCGGTATCATGTCCACCATCCACGCTTACACCGGCGATCAGATGATCCTCGACGGTCCCCACAGAAAGGGAGACAAGAGACGTGCCCGTGCAGGCGCTGCCAACATCGTTCCCAACTCGACCGGTGCTGCTAAGGCTATCGGCCTTGTTATCCCCGAGCTCAACGGCAAGCTTATCGGCTCCGCTCAGAGAGTTCCCGTGCCGACCGGCTCCACCACTATCCTTACCGCTGTTGTCAAGGGCAGCGATGTGACTAAGGAAGGCATCAACGCTGCTATGAAGGCTGCTGCTTCCGCTTCTTTCGGCTACAATGAGGATCCGATCGTTTCCTCCGATGTTATCGGCATGAGATTCGGCTCTCTCTTCGATGCAACTCAGACCATGGTTGCTAAGATCGCTGACGATCTGTATGAGGTTCAGGTTGTTTCGTGGTACGACAACGAGAACTCCTACACCAGCCAGATGGTCAGAACCATCAAGTATTTCGCAGAGCTCAGCAAGTAATCAGCTAAGTTCAGTGCCCCGCACGAAAGTGCGGGGCATTTTTTATGAGATTTTTTAGAAAGGGTGCGTCACTATGGAGATGCCAAGATTTAGAAGAGATTTTGTGGTAAGAACTAAAGAAATATTAGAAAACGCGGGAAACGAAGATTTTGAGTATGATGTTACGCTCTTGATAAATTGTCTGCAAGGATTAATTTGCCTACCGATAGAAAACAACAAAAATGAAAAAGCCTTTTCCGAGATTTGTGTGGATAAGCTTAGAAAGTTAGATGTAATAGAAAAAGAGTGTACCGATGATAAATTATACAAAAGCGTCAGAAATGCAGTAGCGCATATGCATATTGACCCGCATAACGAAAATGGGTATATAAATAAGATAGTTTTACAAGACAAAAATCCGGATAAAGGCAGAGAATATCACACCATATTATCTTTTACTGTGCCACAGCTTAAGGAGTTTGCATTATTTGTTGCAGATGAATATTTGAAGAGACTTCGGTAATTAAACAACTTTTGTGGTGCCGTTGACTTTTTGGCTACCCTTTAGGGGAGCTGGCTACGCGAAGCATTAGACTGAGTGGCTATTGCTCGAATTTTAAATGACATACAATCCGCGCCATACAAAACATAAAAATCCTCCGTACACCAAAATGTACGGAGGATAATTTTTTATATCGCGAGGAACGCTTTTGCGAGTGCGAAGTAGATGAGCAGGGTGACCATATCGACTATTGTCGTTATCATCGGTCCTGCCATGAGCGCGGGGTCGAGCTTTATCATCTTTGCGATTATCGGCAGGGTGCATCCGATTATCTTCGCCACTATAACAGCGCAGACCATTGCAGCCGAAACGACAAGATAAACGGGCATTCCGCCGGAGGAGAAGAGCATCATTCTGCCGATGTTGACTGCCGCGAGAGTCAGTCCGCAGATGAGCGCGACTCTTATCTCTTTGAACACTATCTTCAGATAGTCCTTCGGGTGGATCTCGCCGAGCGCAAGACCGCGGATTATCAGCGTCGAAACCTGATTGCCGGCGTTTCCGCCCGTGTCCATGAGCATCGGTATGCAGGCGGTGAGTCCCGCGACTGCCGCGAGCATATTCTCGTAGTTTTCGATTATCTTGCCTGTAAAAGTCGCCGAGACCATGAGCACCAGAAGCCAGAGGATTCTATTCTTTGCGAGCTTGAAAACGCCCGTCTTGAGGTAGTTGTCGTCCGAGGGATGAAGCATTGCCATCTTCTCGAAGTCCTCGGTGTTCTCGTCCTCGATGACGTCGACGATGTCGTCTATCGTGATTATGCCGACGAGTCTCGCCTCGTTGTCAACAACGGGGACGGAGAGCAGGTCGTATTTTCTCGCTATGTCCGCAACCTTCTCCTGGTCGTCGAGAGTGTTGACGCAGATGAGCTGGGAGTCGGTGTCCATTATGTCGCGGATAAGCTCGTTGTCTTTTGCCATCAGCAGCGTGTGCAGGGCGACCGTGCCGATAAGATGGCGCTTGTCGTCGATGCAGAAGCAAGTGTAGACCGTCTCTTTGTCGACGGCGGTCGAGCGGATGTGTTCGATTGCCTGACCGACTGTGAAAAAGTCATGCAGCTCGACCATCTCAATGGTCATTATCGAACCTGCGCTGTTTTCGGGATATTTCAAAAATCTGTTTATCAGGCACCTCGTCTCGCTGTCTGCCTTTGCGAGCACGCGGCGCACGACGTTTGCCGGGACTTCTTCGAGGAAGTCGACGGTGTCGTCAAGGAACATGTCGTCGAGCAGGTTCTCAAGCTCTGTATCTGTTATAAGATTCAGCAGCTGCGCCTGAGAATCAGGCTCAAGATAAGAAAAAACATCCGCTGATATGTCTTTGGGGAGGATGCGGAATATCCGCAGAAGCTCGTCTTCCGGGAGCGATTCCATCGCCTGCGCTATATCAACGACGTTCATGTCGCACAGCTGTTCACGCAGATCGGCAAGTTTGCCCTCCGCCAACAGTGCGCTGATATTTTCCAGGATATCACGGCTCATATTGCACCTCTTTCTCCGTGAGGCGCACGCAAAAAGAGCCGATTTTTTTATCGGTCGAACTTTTCGGGCGTGACCCCACAGCTTTATTTTTAGTTTGCCAACTTCGCGGCTTAGGTTTGTCGCTGCCCAAAAAATTTCACCACTTTTCAAAAAATTTTGCGTCGGGAAAGCCCGACGGGAGCACTTTTCGCACTCCTACATTAGTTTATACCCCACGACCTCAAAAGTCAAGCAAAAGAGCAAAAATCTTGCGTAATCGGCGGCAATCACCGAAAACGGGGAAAATCAACCGAAAAATGCCTGAAAACAGGCGAAAACAGACTTTTTGTTTCTATAAATATTAATAAAATATGAACTTTGTTGACGCCCCGCCGTTTTTTGCACGCCGATATGCAAAAAATCGGGGCGTTTTCGCTATGGGTGACGGGCGCTTCGGAGACCGCCGCCGAAGAGCCCGTGAATATAGATGAGGAGATGAGAGTATGAAAAAGAAAGAACCGCTTTCGCCGAAAGAGGAGATTTTTTGCCGCTTCTTTGTCGCGTCCCGCGAACCGCGCGCGTCGGCTGCGCGGGCGGGCTATTCCGTCCATCCGGAGCGAACGGCAATGAAGCTGCTCGCCGACCCGGAGATCAAAAGGCGAATAGCGAAGCTCGAAAACGAGCGCGACGCGAAGCTTGCGGAGGTCACGGAGGGCTACCGCAGACTCGCTTTCGGGAGCGTTGCGGACGCGGTGAAGCTCATTTTGTCGGACGAGCTGCCGGACGGGTCGGAGATAGAAAAGCTGGACCTGACGATGATATCGGACATCAAACGCCCGAAAGGCGGAGGACTTGAGGTCAAATTTTTCGATCGGCTCAAGGCGCTCGACCGACTTTGCGAGCTGAGCAATGCCGCTTCGGCGGGTGAGAACCCGGACTTTTTGACCGCGCTTGACCGCAGCGCGCGTGCTCTGCGCGGGGATGATGCGGGTGAGTAAACGCAAAAATAACACTTTTGAGAGCTTCTCGGAAAAGCAGCTTCGGGTGCTCTCGTGGTGGTGCCCGTCGAGTCCGGACCGGAATTTTGACGCGATAATCTGCGACGGCGCGGTGCGATCCGGCAAGACGGTGTGCATGTCCGTCTCATTTGTCGCGTGGGCGTTTTCGGCGTTTGACGATACATCTTTCGCGCTGTGCGGCAAGACGGTGACTTCGCTTAGAAGAAACATAATCACGCCGATTCTGCCGTCCTGCGCCGACTCGGCTTCGACTGCCGCGAGAAGCTGTCCCAGCATCTGGTGGAGATAGAATACTCCGGCAGGCGCAACCGATTTTATCTCTTCGGGGGCAAGGACGAGAGCTCGGCGGCGCTCATTCAGGGCATGACGCTCGGCGGCGTTCTGCTCGACGAGGTCGCCTGATGCCGCGGTCGTTTGTTGAACAGGCTCTCGCGCGGTGCTCGCTCGACGGCTCGAAACTGTGGTTCAACTGCAACCCCGACACGCCGCTGCACTGGTTCTACGAGGAGTGGATAAAAAAGAGCGGAGAGAAAAACTGTCTGTATCTCCACTTCACCATGGACGACAATCCGTCGCTCACGCCCGCGATAAAGCGCAGATATGAGAGCCTTTACAGCGGCGCGTTCTATGACCGCTTCGTGCTGGGCAAATGGGTCGCGGCGCAGGGGCTTGTCTACCCGTTCTTTTCGCGCTCGGTTCATGTCGCGGAACCTGCAGGCATACCGTCGCGCTACTTCATCTCCTGCGATTACGGCACGGTCAACCCGTCGTCGTTCGGACTCTGGGGCGAGTACGGCGGGCGGTGGTACAGGCTGAGCGAATACTATTTCGACAGCCGCAGAGAGGGCGAGCAGCGTACCGACGAGGAGCACTACGCCGCGCTCGAGCAGCTTGCGGGCGACCTCAATATCGAGGCGGTCATAGCCGACCCCTCCGCCGCGAGCTTTCTCGAATGTATCCGCCGCCACGGGCGATTCCGTGCCGTGCCCGCAAAAAACGACGTTATAGACGGCATCCGCCGCGTTTCGGATGCCTCAAGGAGCGGCGCATCCTTTTCTCGCAGTCATGCACGGACTGCCTTCGGGAATTTTCCCTCTACAGATGGGATAACACTGCCGCACGCGATGCTCCGAGAAAGGAATACGACCACGCCATGGACGATGTGCGCTATTTCGTCTCCACAGTGCTCGCGCACGAAGAGGACGGCTTTTTCGCGCTCGCCATGAGCAGATGACGGCCGGGCGGTCGGCTGTCATAAAAAGGAGGAATAACAATAAATCCGTTCAAAAGAAAGAAAACCGCTCCCGAGCCTGCGGCGGTGCAGACCTCGGCGCGTCCAGCGTCGGGGCTCGGACTGTTCGACAGCTATACTCCGCTCGGCGGAAATCAGACGCGGCTCTATTACGCCCTGCGCGAAGCGGTGCCGATAATCGACGCCGCAATATTCAAGACCGTCCGCTTGACGGGCGGCTTTGAGGTCAGATGCGCCGACGAACGCCTGCAGCATAAGCTCGACCATTTCGTTCGCAATGTTCCCGTCGGCGGCAACCAGTGCGGACTCGAAAGCTTCATTTCAACCTATTTCGAGCAGCTGCTGACCTGCGGCACGGCGGTCGGCGAGATGGTGACGGACTCGGACGGGCATATAGCGGCGCTGTTCAACTCGCCGCTTGAAAATATCGAGCTTCGCCGCGCCTCGGACGGAGTCGGAGTTGATATCTTTTCCGCCTCATGTGTCGGTATGCCGTCGCCCGTCAGGCGACCGGAGCTGGTGCTTCTGTCCGTGATGAATCCCTTGCCCGGCGAGGTCTGCGGTTGTTCGATGCTCAAAGGCCTGCCGTTTGTCAGCGGGATACTCATGAAAATCTACAAGACAATCGGGCTCAACTGGGAGCGCATGGGTAACATCCGCTTCGCGGTCACATATAAGCCGCAGAACGACTCGCTCGACCGCGCATACGCCAAAGAGCGCGCCATGCAGGTGGCAAAGGAATGGAGCGAGGCCATGCAGACGGGCGGCGCGGTAAAAGATTTTGTCGCCGTCGGCGATGTTCAGATAAAGGTCATCGGCGCGGACAATCAGATTCTCGACAGCGAGGTGCCCGTGCGCCAGATGCTCGAACAGATAGTCGCGAAAACGGGGCTTCCGCCGTTTATGCTCGGCCTGTCATGGTCATCGACGGAACGCATGTCGACCCAGCAGGCTGACGTGCTCACCAGCGAGATCGACGCATACCGCCGCATTCTGACACCCGTCATCGAGCGCATATGCCGCACATATCTGCTCTTCGAGGGAACGCCCTCGCAGGTGACGGCTGAGTGGGACGATGTGACTCTTCAGGACAATGTTGAGCTTGCACGCGCCGAGCTCTATGCGGCGCAGGCGGAAAAAATCAGGAAAGAGATTGAAAACGGGGAGTGATAACTACGCAGAACAGCGTTCTTTCAGGCGCTCCGACTCCGCAGGAGCTGGAGCTTATCAACAATTATACCGTAAAGCCGCTGAGCGCCGACGAGGTCTATACTTTCGGTATCGTGCTTTGCGACAATGAAATCGACAGGGACTTCGAGCGCTTCGATATTCCCGCGCTCGAAAAGTTAGCCAGGCTTTTTGTCGGCAAGACGGGGATATTCGACCACAGCATGAGCGGCAGGATCAGACGGCGAGGATATTTTCCTGCCGCGTCGAGACGGACGATAACAAGGTGACCTCGGCGGGCGAAAAATACACGAAGCTCTGCGCGCGGGCGTATATGCCGCGCAGCGAAAAGAACGCCGCGCTTATTGAAGAGATAGACGCGGGGATAAAGAAAGAGACGAGTGTCGGCTGCTCGATCGGCAGAAGCGTCTGTTCAATCTGCGGCAAGGACGGGCGAACCGATCCGTGCGCCACATAAAGGCAGGGAGTACGGCGGCAAGCTCTGCCACAGGATACTCTGCGACCCGACGGATGCCTATGAGTGGTCGTTTGTTGCCGTGCCGGCTCAGCCCGCGGCGGGCGTTACTAAGTCTTACCGCGCGGACGAGCAGACGGTGAAAACAGTCAAACGCCTCTCCTGCGCCAATGAGGGAGTAACCCTCACAAAGGCGGAGGCGGCGGGACTTTACGGCTATATCGACGAGCTCGAACAGCTCGCCCGCGAGGGCAAAGAGTACCGCGAGGAGCTCATATGCGATGTGATACGTATGGGCGCGGCGGCTCTGCCCGATATGCGCGGCGAGAGCCTCTCGGCGATATGCGGCACCCTCGGTCTCGAACAGCTCAGAGAGCTCAAAAAGGCTTTCTCGGGCGGCGGAAAACTCAACAGCCAGCTCTCGTCGGCAAAGCCCGAAACACATTCGGGCAACAGCGAGTTCAGAATTTAAAGGAGGATAATTATGTCAGTTTCAACTAAAGGTTTCTGTGAAAATGTACTCACGCTCAAGGCGGCAAGCGGACTCAAGGCGGGCGTGCCCGTCGCGGTCAGCGCAAACGATACCGTTTCGGCGGCAGGCGCGGACGCAAAGTTCTGCGGCGTCAGCGTGAATGTAAACGGCGGATATGCGGGCGTCCAGCTCTCGGGTGTTGTCACTATGCCCTATACGGGCACGGACGCCCCGGCGGTCGGCTATGCGGCTCTCGCATCTGACGGCGCAGGTGGAGTCAAGGCGAGCACAAAGGGCAACACCTATCTCGTGCTCAGCGTCAACACAACCGCCAAAACAGTGAGCTTCATGCTCTGATTCTGAAAGGAGAATAATATGACTGCTTTTGATAACATCAGACTTGAAAAAGGTCTCTACGCTTCCGGTGATTTCACCGGCGCACTCGAAAAAATCGACCCCTCGGAGAACTACAGCGGCACTGCTCTCGAGGGACTTGACGCATATCAGCGCCAGCTCAAGCGCTTTGATATCAAGGTCAGCGGAGCGGGCAGCGACGTTGTTGACAAGTTCTTCAAGACCTCCGACTCCGCCGTGCTCTTCCCCGAGTATGTTTCCCGCGCCGTCAGGCAGGGTATGCAGGATGCAAATGTCCTGCCGCGCATAGTCGCGTCGACTACGGTCATAGACTCGCTCGACTACCGCTCGATAGCCTGCGAGCCGAGCGATGACGAAAAGGAGCTCAAGGTTGTTGCCGAGGGCGCGTTTATCCCCGAAACCAGCGTCAAGAGCAAGGAGAACCTCGTCCACCTGAAAAAGCGCGGCCGCTCCCTTGTCGCTTCCTATGAGGCCGTCCGCTTCCAGCGTCTCGACCTGTTTACGGTGACTCTGCGTCAGATAGGCGCATATATCGCGCGCACTCAGCTCAGCGACGCGATCGATGTGCTCATAAACGGTGACGGCAACAATAACGCCGCCGCAAACACCGCCGTCGAATCAGCCGGCAAGCTCACCTATACCGACCTTGTCAACTTCTGGAACCTCTTCGACCCCTATGAGCTCAACACGATTATCGCAGCTCCCGCGCAGGTGGCGCAGATGCTCGGTATCTCCGAGTTCAGGGATGCCGCGGCAGGGCTCAATTTCCATGCGACGGGCGAAGTCATAACTCCCCTCGGCGCAGATCTTATAAAGGGCTCGTGTGTGCCCGCAGGCAAGATAATCGGTATCGACCGCAGCTGCGCCCTCGAGATGGTTACGACAGGCCCTGTCTCCACCGAGTATGACAAGCTCATCGACCGCCAGCTCGAACGCGCGGTTATAAGCTCGACTGCGGGCTTCGCAAGGATATTCGACTCCGCCGCCCGCACCCTTACCGTCTGACGACGGGGGTGAGAGCATGATAACTCAGTGGAGCGTACTCTCCCTGTTAAAACAGCTTACGGACATCGGCGAGGAGGAGGAAAAGCTCTGCCTCGGGATAGCCCTGAGCTCCCTTGAACGCGTGAATTCGCGATTGAAGGCCGATGCGGACAGGGACGATGTCCGCATCGCTCAGGCGGCTGCGGGGCTTGCGTATTATGCGCTCTGCGTGCGCCGCGCGGGCAGCGCCGACGGCATACAGAGCTTCAAGGCGGGCGATATCTCCGTTGAAAAGAGCGCGGACAGCTCATTAAAATTCGCTGCATCCGTGCGCGACAGCGCGCTCGCGGAGCTGACTCCGCTGCTGAGCGACGACGGCTTTTTCTGCTGCGGGGTGGAGATATGAATCTTTCGGCGGAATTTGAAAAGTGGGGCAGAACGCTCGTCATCGAGAACACCGACTCCACTCAGACCGCGCCGTTCAAGGGCTTTATTCAGCCGCTGAGATACAAGAACAAGATGTACCTCTACGGCGTAAACACCGAGATAGGCTACAATTCGCAGGGCTATTATCTCTATATCGGTCCGCCCGAGCATGACCTGACGGTCAACGAGGACGCGCTGATAATCGACGGCGATATAAAATACCAGATCGACGCGCGGAGAAGATAAAGTTCGGTGAAGATGTGCTCTATGTCTGGGCGGTCGTGCGGACGGTCGTCGAGATAACGGAATAACTCAAAGGGTCGCCGGGGTTTTCCCGGCGACCCGATAAGGAGGTTTTTTATGAGTACGATAAGTGTTCTTCCCTCGCAGATAGCCAACTGGCTGTCCGAGCAGACGAGACTGAGCGGGATAAGATTCATAACTGAATATCCCGCCGTCAAAAAAGAGATACCGCTAAAGCGCGTGACCGTCGCGGTCGGAATAGGGGAGATGGATATAGTCGACAGCTTCACCGCGAACGACGAGGGTGTGTTGGTCAAGAATGAATATTGCCGCCTCGCGAATATAAAAGTTAAGCTTGCTATCCATGTCCCGTATAGCAAAGGCGGTGCGACCTGCCACGATGTGCTGACGACTATAATCGACTGCCTGACCTTCGACACAGATTTGAACGTTGTCGAATCCGGCTGTTCGGGCATCAAGGCGGACAGGGACACCGACGCCTTTGTCCTTGATGCATATATACTCATGCAGGCGGATTTCTGCCCCGCAGACACGACCGGCTCAACTTCCACTGCTTCCTCGACAAGGCCCTGCTCTGCGGCTCGCATATCCGCGACACCGTCAAGCATGTCACCGCTGAGGACAAGGCTCTGTGAACGCGCCTGTAAAAATCGGCTCATATACGGGCACGGGTGCAAAAAGCCGTTCTGTAAAAGTCGGCTTCAAGCCCACCGCCGTATTTGTTTTTTGCAGGAGTATGCCCGCCGCTATAGCTGATTTTTCGGGCTCATCAACAAACTGCTATGTTGCCGCCGCGACTCAGGCGGGCGGTATGCCGGGACTCAGCATCTCCTCCGACGGCTTCAGCATCAGTTCGGCGAGCGATGTCAATGGGAGCAAAAATCTTCTCAATGCGCTGGGTATGACCTATATATACATCGCGCTTAAAATATAAATTTGCTGACCTTTTTATCGGACAGAACTTTTTCTTCCCGCTTTCTGAATGTGACTGTGCATCATTTAGTGCAAATTTTGGGGTATAATCGGTCGTAAAATAAATATTTTCCCGTTGACAAATATCTGATGTGTTACTATAATTATAAGCATAGATACGAACAAATGTTCGAGAAAGCGAGGAGATGAGCAAATGTCAAAAAGAAGTGTCGAGGCGGCGATGGATTTCTCGTTTCCGACTCCTGAAGAGCGGCGGGCGGCGATGTGCGTCTGCTGCGGCTCGCACTGCCCGGGCTGCGAATCGCCGGACGACTATGCGTGGCGGCGCAGGGATGTTGACCTGTCCGTGCTCGCCGAGAGGTGATAAAAACAAGGCTTACGCCGCGCGAGAGGCAGGTCACGGAGGCATATTGGATCGACGGCTCGACGATATCCACGATAGCTCAGAAATTGGGCGTGTGCCCGTCGAGCGTGTCGCGATGCCTCGACAAGGCGCAGAGAAAGATATATGACGCGCTGAGCTTCACTGTAAAGTATCAGCACGATATAGAATCCGTCGAATTTCTGCCGATAGCCGTCAGGCGCGCGCTCGCCGTGAGCGCGGCAAAGCGATATGAGCCGAACACCTGGGCGGGCGTATAAAAAAGCTTCGGTGCAGCGAGAACATAGGCGAACAGCTGCTCTGCGATGCGCTCGGAATGCAGATAAGAACATTAAGAATGGTAGAAAACGGCGAAAAAGAGCCGACTTTGCATCAGCTCGCGCAGCTTGCCGGATTTTTCGGCACAACGGCCGACTATCTTTTGAAAGGAGAAGACAAATGACTTTCAACAGAACTCTTTCACAGCTTGCCGACGAGTATTTTGAGCAGGCGCAGGTGCTCGACGGGATTATAGCAAGGCACAGAAAACGTCTTTCGGCTCTGCCGAATCCCGAGACGAGCGACGAGGCATATAAAATTAAAACTCTGCTCAACGTGCTCTATAAAGAGCGCAGGGACGTTCTGGAAACGGCGAACTATCTCAAGGACAACTATTCCGGGGAGGAAAACAGATGAGAGATATAAAAATAACAATACTTGCGGACGGAACGGCTCAGATTGAAGAGCCGTTCTGTTTTTGCGGAGAGCATAACGCGGCGCGGCTTTGCATCACGCTCAACGACGAGCTGAAAACAGACGCTTCGTATTATCTTCTGAGCTTCGATGTCTACGGATTGAGCCGCCGCATCGTGTCGAATATTATCAGCGGCGCAAACAGCACTCCCGCCTATATAACCGGCGGCGTTATATATTGCCCTCTGCCCGAGGCGCTGACTTCAACGGGCGAGCTGACCGTTCAGGTCGAGGCGCATAAGCGCAATGACCTCGAGGTGACAAGAATAACCAAGTCCGCCGTGTTCACCCTCGGCTTTGAGCCGTCTGTTATGGGTATTGACGGCGAGCTTGAAGAGGAGTGCGGCATCCTGCCCGAACTCGCCGCCGCAGTGGAGAGTATGCGGGATTTGAAAGCCTTGTTCGGCGGGACGACCGATTTAAAGGCAGTCATAATAAATTCCCTCGGCTTTACTCCGCAGGCTCCGCCATCGCAGTATACCTACAGCACTGCGCAGGTGTCTGCGACGCTCAACGACAATGCGGAATACCGCATGACGGGGCTTCAGACGCTGACGGTTCAGTATCCCGAAGACGCGAAGTTCGAGTGCTGGATGCGCTTAACCTTTGCCGAGAGTGGGACAATCACCGTCACTCTGCCCGCGGGCACCGGATATATCGGTACTGCGCCGGATTTTAAAAACAGCGAAACATGGGAGCTGAGCTTCAAAGACAAAATTTTGGCGGCGCAGAAGGTCGGTGAGGGCACTTGATAGGACGAAGAAAATTCTTTTCGCGTGCCGCGCGGCATATCGAAGGTCTGCCGGATGACTTCACTCCCGTGAGCTTTTTGCAGTCCTCGGGCAGCCAGTATATCGACACCGGGCGCAAGTTGACGCAGGATTCTGATATCACCATAGATTTCAGGATAGTCGGTGAAATAAACAGGGACGCGGGCATATTCGGGTCGCGCCAGAGCGCGTTGAAAAATAATCTTACGCTGTTTCAAAACAAAAATCCGATTGTTTTCTCCGGCGACTTTTCCGAATATCAAAAGCACCGTTTTTCGGTGGCTTCATCATTGGAACGAACAAAAATCCAAATAAACAAAGCCGGCGTGTGGGTCAATGATATTTTAAAAAAATCTTGGAGCGATGTCGCCGACTTCGAGACGCCGACAAACGGACTGATATTTGACGTCGGCAACAACAACTGGACGAACAATAAGGCTGTTATGCGGTTATATAGCTATACCGACGGTGATGCACAGCAGCTTGTCCCGTGTCTCGATGCAAACGGTGTGCCGTGCCTTTATGATCTTATAGGCAAAACGGCGCTCTATAATCAGGGCGCGGGCAGCTTCACATGGGGGTGAAAATATGATATACGGAAAACTGGTCGGCGGTGCTCTGCACGGTGCGCCGAGACCGATAAAAACAAGCGAGGGCGATGTTTTCACAAACGACCCGGCATTGCTTTTGCACTACGGATACAAGCCGATAATCACGGCGGAATATCCGTCCGACGGCGGGTATTACACCGAGTCATGGACGGAGACGGAATCCCAGATAAAGCAGATTTGGACGGCCGCCGAGCCGCCCGAGGACATATCGGCGGACGAGGCGCTGGATATTATCACAGGGGGTGCGGATATATGACACGGACGCAGGCAAAACGCTTTCGCGAGATGATAACAAAAGCTGCCGCGAAGCTGACGAACGCCGAAGCTCCGACAAGTATCAGCCTATTTGAACCGTGGAGCGACGAAAAAGATTATTCTATCGGCGACAGGGTGCGCGACGGCGGTAAGCTCTATCGCTGCTACAACGCGATATCCGCCAATCCCACATGGCTACCGAGCGTGACTCCCGCACACTGGGAACGTGTGACTGTCGGCGAGGACGGCACGATAGATAATCCGATAACTGCCGCCGAGGGCATGCGGTATTTTAAAGATAAGTACTATCTCGACGGCGGCAAAATTTACAGATGCACAAGAGACGACAGCGGCGGCGAGGGCACGGTCATGCACTATCTGCCGTCGCAGCTTGTGGGCATTTACTTTGAGGAGGTGCGAGAGTGAGAATTTGTATATCCGTGGGTCACGGAAAATCGGCGGGCGGCGGCTATGACAGCGGCGCGGTCGGCGGAGGCTTCCACGAGTTTCGCATAGCGCGAAAAATCGGTTTTTATATCGCCGAGGCACTCAAAAATTACGGCTGTGATACGATACTCATAAACTACGATGCCGATATGTATCTGACGGACAGGATAGCCTATGTCAACCGCGAAAACTTCGATCTGGCTGCCGAGATTCATCTGAATGCAGGCGGCGGAACGGGGAGCGAGGTCTATTATAAACACACCGACGAGGGCGGCAAAAGGCTCGCCGCGGAGATAAGCGCGGGCATTGCGAAGACATTTTCACTGCGCGACAGGGGAGCTAAAACAAAGCTCAATTCCGCGGGCGGCGATTATTTCGGTTTCGTCCGCTCGGTCAGATGCCGCAGTCTGCTCATTGAGACCGTGTTCATAGACAGCTCTTCGGACAGAAAGAATGTCGAAACGGAAGCGGGACAGAAAAAGTGCGGCGAGTCGATTGCCGCGTCGATAGCCGAATTTTACGGGCTTTGCGTGAAAAATGAGCCGCGAAAAGTCGCGCAGTATGCCGATATCAGAGCGGGCGACCGCGTGAAAATCACAGGCAAAAACTATGCCACGGGTCAGCGCGTTCCGTCGTGGGTGAAGCTCAGAACGCATACCGTCGCAAAAGTCGAGCCGAGCCGCGCGCTGCTCAAAGAGATAAACTCGTGGGTCAGGCTCTCTGACTTGAGACTCGCGGCGAGACCGTCAGTTTCGGTCGGTAGCGTTGTTTTTATAAAGCCCGGTGCCGTCTACGGCGGCTGCACCTCGGCGCGCGGAAAGCGCGTGCCGATTCTCAGCTCTCGCCGAAAAACACAACCGTCACGAAAGTTCAGCAGAACCACGGCACGCTCGAAGCCTGCTCGGCGATATTTCGAGCTGGGTCGCGGTCGCAGTCTCGAGGAGGTGTGAGATGAACGCAGAAATAACTGTGGCACTGCTCTCGGCGGCGGGTACGCTCATCGGCTCGCTCGGCGGCATACTCGCGTCGAACAGGCTGACGAATTATCGCATCGCGCAGCTCGAAAAGCGGGTCGATAAGCACAATAATCTCGTCGAGCGCATGGCGGCGGCAGAGGATTCGATAAAATCCGCGCACAGGCGCATAGATGATATCACGCGCAGAAAATAAGGGGGATTTTCATGAGAAAGCTTTTTGAAAATATAACAAAAATATCGGTCGGCACGTGGGTCAGAGGTATTTTGTCTCTTGTGTCAATAGTCAATATGGCGCTGACCGCATTCGGAAAAACACCGGTCGGCGTCGAATACAGCGAGCTATATACAATAATAAGTTTGATATTCACATTCATTGTCGGCGCTGTGAGCTATTGGAAGAACAACAGCTTCACTTCGGCGCTATAGAAGCGGACAAATTCATGCACGAACAGCGCATAGCGGAGGGCGAAGATGATAACGGCACTTCTCTATAATATAATGAATATCTTCGGGCTTTATCTCGCGGCGGTTTTAGCTGCGATATACCGCATCTTAGAACTTCGCTGAAATAACACGAGCCGCTGCGGGGAAAACATCTCCGCGGCGGCTTTTTTGCTTCTTTTCTCTTCAAAAATGCTTGCAGATGCAACACTCTTGCGGTATACTGTTACATATTATATAAGTCAAATGTCCGCACAGCGGAAAAATATATTTTGGAGAGAAGAATATGCTGGATTTAAAACAGACCGACAGAATGCTCAGAAAGCTTGAGCGCTTTGTCGATATCATCGAGCCGATGATTTTTGAAAAAAGTCGGCGAGCCGGGCCCCGTGAGCGCGTTCGCAACCCTCGAGCGTTTCCACTGCATCCCGGAGGACAGCCTTTTTGACCCCATCGAAAAGGGCTACAAATGGGGCGAGGAGTTCGGCTATTGCTGGTTCAAGACCGATTTTGTCGTCCCCGACGGACTCGGCGGAAAAGATATTTTCATCCGCCCGCACATCTCGGGCTATGAGGGAACCCTCTGGGTTGACGGAGTGCCCTACGGCAACTTCAGCACGAAGATAGTTTTCACCGGCCACGGCAACCACTACTGCGACCTGCTCAAAAAGGACGCAAAGGCAGGCGAGAAGATAGCCATCGACCTCGAATATTACGCGGGCCATTCTTATAAGGGCTGCCACCCGACCGAGAACAACCCTCTGCTCACCTATGATTTCTCATATGAGGGCATTGATATCTGCGTCAAGAACTATGCTATCCAGGAGTTCTATTTCGATCTGCGCACCCTCGTTCAGCTAGTCAAGAACCTGCCGGAGAGCTCTTTCAGACGCGCTTCCGTTATAAACGAGCTTGAAAAAGTATTCAAAGAGATATATCAGTCGCCCGACGATGTTGACCGCGACGAGTTCATGCGGCTCTCGAGAGAGCGAAGCCCTATCTTAAAAAAACACTCTCCGTCAAAAACGGCGACGATGCGCCGAAGGCTGCGCTCATCGGACATTCGCATATGGACACCGCGTGGCTCTGGCATGTCGGCGAGACAGTCAAGAAGTGCGCGCGCACCTATGCAAACCAGCTCGCGCTCATGGACGAGTATCCGGAATATAAATTTATCCAGAGCTCCTCGTGCCACAGCGACTTCCTGCGCCGCAAATATCCCGACCTCTTCGCGCGCATTCAGAAGAAGGTCAAAGAGCAGATACGAGCCCAACGGCGGCGTGTGGTCGAGTGCGACTGCAACATAACCTCCGGCGAGTCGATGGTCAGACAGTTCCTCTGGGGTCAGAGATTCACGAGAAAATATTTCGACTTCACCTCGAATTGCTTCTGGCTGCCCGATACTTTCGGCTACAGCGCGGCTATCCCGCAGATAATGAAAGGCTGCTGCGTCGATTATTTCCTGACAACTAAAATTGACTGGAACGACACCAACACTTTCCCGCTTGATACTTTCTATTGGGAGGTATCGACGGCACAAAGGTGTTCACCCATTTCAACCGCACCCACATCTGGCCCGATGCCGAGGATCTCATGACCTATGTCGCGGGCACTCCCTCGAATGACCATTCCTGCATCAAAGATAAGCGCGTCACCGACACCCGCGTTATCTCCTACGGCTACGGAGACGGCGGCGGCGGACCGCAGTTCGAGATGATCGAGGCGGCAAAACGCTGCGCCGACCTCAACGGCTGCCCGAAGTCCGAGCACAAGCTCGTCGGCGAGGCAATGAAAGAGATTGAGAGAGACGCGGTCGAGCCCGATACATACGCAGGCGAGCTCTATCTTGAGCTGCACCGCGGCACGCTCACAAACCAACATGTCATAAAGCGCAACAACCGCAAGGCTGAGTTCGCGCTCAGAGATCTTGAAATATTCACGGTAACCGACGCGGTGAAGAACAATAAGACGGCGGACAGCGCGGATATCGCTCCGCTCTATGAGAAGCTGCTCGTCAACCAGTTCCACGATATCCTCCCCGGCACCTGCATCCCGCGCGCCCACGAGGAGTCCCGCGCCATGACCACCGCGCTCATAACCCGCGCCCGCGATCTTGTCAAGGAACTCGCTCAGAGCGACAAGGAGGACTGCGTGACCGTCACGAACACCCTTTCTTTTGACCGCTCCGATGTCATTGTTCTCGACTACAGCGGCAAGATAGTTGACGGCGGCTACAGACAGCAGGTCTACACCGATGTCAGAGGCAACAAAAAGCTCATGGTCGGCGGCGTGACCGTCCCGGCGTTTTCGAGCGTTACTCTCAAGCTCGTCGACGGCAAGCCCGAAGAAAACAGCGTGTTCAGCCTCAATGATAACAGCCTTGAGACTCCGTTCGCGTCCGTCAAGTTTGCGGATAACGGCACGATTTCTTCTTTTGTCGATAAGCGCGCCGACCGCGAGATCTGCGGCGATGGATATAATCTCAACACTTTCATCATGGCGGAGGATTTTCCGTCCGAGTGGGATAACTGGGATGTTGACGCCGATATCGAGATGAAGTTCGAGGATGTCTCGAAGCTTGTCAGCCGCGAAATAATTTCCGACGGCTCCGTCGCGCTCGTTATCCGCAGCAAGTATGCGATAAGCGGCAAGTCTACCGTTACCCAGGATATGATATTCTTTGCGGACAGCGCCGAGGTGCGCTTCGACACTGTCATGGATTGGCAGGATAACCACCGCTTCTTCAAGACCGCGTTCGATACTTCTGTCAGGCAGGAGTTCGCCCGCTTCGATGTCCAGTTCGGCAATGTCAAGCGCCCGACCACCCGCAACAACAGCATTGAAAAGGCAAAGTTCGAGGTGCTCAACCATAAATATACCGACCTCTCCGAGACCCGTTTCGGCGTTGCCGTTCTCAACGACAGCAAGTACGGCATCAGCGTCAACGGCGGCAAGCTGCGCCTGTCTCTGCACAAGGGCGGTCTGCGCCCCGATTTCAAGGGTGACAGAGGCGTTCACCACTGCGTCTATTCGTTCCTGCCGCATGACAGTGGCTTTGATGCCGAGAATGTTATCCGCCCGGCATATGAGCTCAATGTTCCCACCGCAGTGACTGCCGGCGAATATTCGGCTCAGAAGCTCATGAGCATCGACGCCGACAATATATTTGTCGAGGCTGTCAAGCCCTGCGAGGATGCTCAGCGTGCATTCATAGTTCGTATGTATGAGGCAGAGGGCACCTTTACCAACGCAAATGTCAGCTTCTTCGGCGGCGCAAAGAGCGTGAAGATAACCAATATGCTCGAAGAGGAGCAGGGCGAAGTAGAGAGCATTGCGCCCGCGAAGCTTCAATTCAGACCCTTCGAGATAAAGACCCTCAAGGTCACTTACTGAGGAGGAATATCATGACGGTTGAAAAGCTGGAACTCAAAAGCAATCCTGGGGCGACGCTCACCGCGTATCTGCTTGATACATCAAAAGAAATGCCGAATATGACCGACCGTCCGGCGGTTTTGGTCATCCCCGGCGGCGGATACTATATGTGCTCCGACCGCGAGGCAGAGCCGATAGCCATGGCGTTCGCCGTGCACGGATATAACACTTTCGTCCTGCGCTATACCGTGGGCGAGGGCAAGGATTTCAAAATGCCCCTTGCCGATGCCGAAGAGGCGCTGACGCTTATACGCGAAAGGCAGAGGAGTGGCATGTTATAAAAGACAAGATCGCCGCCATCGGCTTTTCCGCCGGCGCGCATCTTGCGGCAGCCCTCTCGACTCTCAGCAGCACAAGACCCAACGCGTGCATGCTCGGCTATCCGTGCATCCTCTCCGAGATAAGCAGTATTCTGGCGTTCCCAGTGCCGTCGCTCGAAGAACATGTGGATAGAAATACCCCGCCCACATTTATCTTCGGCAGCGCGTCGGACAAAACCGTCCCGATAATAAACTCCATAAAATATGCCGAGGCGCTCACGAAAAATGAGGTGCCGTTCGAGATGCATATTTTCGCCAAGGGCTGGCACGGCTTCTCGCTGTGCACCCCGAGCGTCTGCGATAAACCAGAGTCAGTTATAGAAAATGCCCGCGCTTCCCAGTGGGTGAAGCTCTGCACCGATTGGCTCTCGGATACCTTCGCCCTCGGCGAGATGTAATAAAAATAAAATGAGTCTCCGTATATCGGAGGCTCATTTTTTGTGCGCTGACATGAACTGTGTTAATTTTGGGCTTGTTTTTTGAAAACGGAACAAAAGTGGAGCAAGTTACACGGTTGTTTTCTATAATCGGGCTTTCAATAGCCGCGCTGCAGTGTTTGACGGCCAACGGAGACAGGCGAGGGAACGGCTTGCGTAGCAAGACGCACGAGCACGCACCCGTTCAAGCTCCGGCGCGTTTGCGTGCGAATGTGCCGAGCAACTAATTGAGAGCCGCGGGCTAAGTACTGCGGCGCGGCGTTGCGGGGGTACAGGGGAATCCCCCTGTTTTGCTTTTCTTTTGCAGGCGTTCTTTTTCAAATAAAAAGAAAATGCCGAAACGCGGGAAGTGTAAAATATTTGATTATTGTAGGTCGCGAAGGTAGTGGTAAAAACTCGTAGCGATAAAATTGTATTTGGTAAATTTATAAATAATTCATCCCCCCGCACTCAATATACGGGGGATATATTTTTTAGCTTGCAGCCATCTCTTCGATTGAATTTCCGTGGATGACTCGCTCCGTCGTCTCTTCTTCGGGCTCTGTCGTCGCTTCGTATGGGGCTTCGCTCTTGAGATATGGGACATATAATGTCCTTATGGCCGGCCTCACCCAGCAAAATCGCTGCCCTTGCTGCGAATCTATCTGAGTTTTCGGCGTGCGTTCGGATATCCATAATATCGGTCTTTTGCGATGAATGTACGAGGCTCCGAGCTTTATGTCATATATCGGATATGGCGTGTCGGCGATGGTGAGGTCGGCGGTGTAGAAAATCCTCATCCCCGGCTTGCATTGGAATTCGACCTCGGAGATCGCCGTGTTCCCGAGCGCGTCGGTTTTTCTTTTGATATTCAGCGGCTTGTTTTTGAGCTCCTGACCGTCTTCTTGAGTCAGGATGAAAAACGAGTCGTTGTTTCTGTATACCTGATATGTTGTCAGACTTTTGTTTGCGTCGCTTTTCTCGAATTCAAGCAGTCGGCGTAATTTTTTATATCGCCCTTCTTGGCGGATTCAATATCTTTTAGCTCAAAAGAACAGAGCAGCTGTTTCTTGCCGTCGTTATCCGTGACGCAGTATGTTAAATTTTCAAAATAATATGACGGATCGCCGGTAGTGCCCATCGTGTAGACTCCGGATTGAAGCTTGCCGTCGCTGTTCCTGCGGCTCTGATATTCCTTTGTGTATTTGATGCCCTGAAGAGACATGTCTGTCAGCTTGTCGATACTCGCCGTGTTGCGGAATCGCATAATCTCGCTGTTCGGCAGAAGCTTCAGGACCTCTCTGTCAACTCCGTAGTCCGCAAGGGTGTTTTCTATTTTCGCGCGCTCGTCTGCGTCCATTGCGATGTCCGACGTGCTGTACGGCTCGATTTCGGCTTTTCTCGTCAGACGATATGCGTCGAAACCCGCGCATGCCGCGAGCACCAGCGCGAACGCGCAGAGCGTTACGGCGGCTTTCTTCAGCCCGGAGCTCTCCGCCTCATATTCGTGACCGCTCTCGTAGAGGAACTTATTTGCCCGCCGCAGAACGGCTATCGTGATTATCATGTTGAGTATAACCAGCGATATCGCGATAAGGAAGAAAATCGGCGCGTTTTCCGAGTTTAGGAATGCCGTTTTTGTGATGTACATATATATGTATGTCCCGCCGCTGAGCGCACTGAGAAGCACGTTCGACACAGCGCACAGCGGGAGATGCAGAGCCTCTGCGTCCTCGCGGCCTCTTGTGAGATCAATCAGCCCGCCGACAAAAAGAATCCAGAACGCCGCGCCGCATATCGCGCCGAGCAGCGAAAGAATGAAGATTGGGAGCGGGTGATCCTCCGCTATCGGAGTCAGCACCGTTGAAGCGCCCGAAAGAACATATTGTCCCATTATCGCGGCGAATGATAATCCGAGCTTCTTGTGTGCCTTGCGCAGGCAGAATATGCCCGCTATCATCAGCGATTGACCGAACATCTTTATGAGTATGTCCATGCCGCTGAGCAGACTTATTTGGAACGATGCGAAAAAGAATCCGGCGATAACGAGAGCCAGCGCGCTCTTGAATCTGAGCTCCGGAAAACTCGCGTGAACCTGACCGAGCTTTGTCTTGACATCGTTCCTGTCGCCCATGGAGTTTTCCGCTTCGATTGCCGCGTGCTCCTCGTCCATACCCCGCGCGAGGTTGCATTCGTAGGTGCACATCAAGTGGTCATAAAGTTCATTCCTGGTGTTTTCGCGCTCACGGTCTGAGATTATATCGCCGCAGACATAGTCAAGAAATTTGTCAAACCTCTGCTGCAAGCTTCGCACCTCCCAGTACCTTTGAAACGGCGCCTGAGAAGCTCTGCCACTCGCGTTTTTTGTCCGCGAGCTCGGCGAGCCCCGATTCGGTTATCTTATAATATTTGCGTTTTCTGCCCTCCGCTTCGCACCAATAAGATTTGAGCGAACCCTCTTTTTCGAGCGAGTGCAGAATGGGGTATAGCGTGCCCTCGTTGAGGCTGAACACGTTTTCGCTCATCACTTCGAGCGTCTTGATTATCTGGTAGCCGTACATATCGGTCTTTGATATGACGCTGAGCACCAACAGCCCAGTGCTGCCCTTTGCGAGTTCTTTGCTTATTTTCATACTATCACCTCGTATACAATTTTACTCAATGCATTGAGTATCTATGCATATATGCTATCATGTATTTTCGCCTTTGTCAACAGAAAAAAGAAATTTTTGCATTCTCCGCCCGCATTGAATATGCAATACAGTTGTGGTATAATCTACCTGTTATTCAGTTCGGAGGTACATTTTATGGATAAAAAGATAGCGGTCCTGACCGGGGGAACGTCAGGCATAGGCATGCAGACCGCGCTCGCGCTCAAAAGTGCGGGCTATACCGTTTATGAACTCAGCCGCCGCGCGCAGGGTATCGAGGAACTCAACCACCTCGTCGCTGATGTGACGGACGAAGCGGCAGTGAAAAAAGCGGTCGATGAGATAGTCGTTCGCGAGGGCAAGATAGATGTGCTCGTCAACAACGCAGGCTTCGGCATCTCGGGCGCAGTTGAGTTCACAAAGACCGAGGACGCCAAGCGCCTTTTTGACACGAACTTTTTCGGCATGGTGAATATGAACCGCGCCGTCGTTCCGGTTATGCGCGAAGCGGGGCAGGGGAGAATAGTCAATATCAGCTCCGTCGCCGGGCAGATCCCGATTCCGTTCCAGACCTATTATTCCGCAGCGAAAGCGGCGACAAATTCATATACCATGGCTCTTGCAAACGAGCTTCGCCCCTACGGTGTCACCGTCTGCGCGGTTCAGCCGGGCGATATAAAAACGGGCTTTACAAAGGCGCGCGAAAAGACGGTCGACGGCGACGATGTCTACGGCGGACGCATCGGGCGCTCTGTCTCCCGCATGGAGCATGACGAGCAGACCGGAATGAATCCCGCAGTCGCAGGAAAATTTATTGCCAATGTCGCCATGAAGAAAAAGGTGAGCCCGATATACACCATCGGCGCGAGCTATTCGTTCCTGACCTTCCTCACCCGCCTCATGTCGTGGAAGACCATGAACAAGATAATTGGCGCGATATATGCAAAATAAGCGCAAAATTTGAATAGAGTCTCCGTTGCCGGGCGCGGCGGAGACTTTTTTAAGAAAAACTGAAAAAAATTGCAAATAAGGCTTGACAGAATGACGAATTTATAGTATATTAGTCTGCGTCGTCGGACGAAAAACCGATCGATCAGGGAGCATAGCTCAGCTGGGAGAGCACTTGCCTTACAAGCAAGGGGTCACAGGTTCGAGCCCTGTTGTTCCCACCAAAATGGCCCGGTAGCTCAGTTGGTTAGAGCGCTAGCCTGTCACGCTAGAGGTCGACGGTTCGAGACCGTTCCGGGTCGCCATTATTTCGCCGAAATCCGGCTATGCCGGTTTTCATATATTTGCCTCTGTAGCTCAGTTGGTAGAGCAGCGGACTGAAAATCCGCGTGTCGCTGGTTCGATTCCGCCGGAGGCACCAACTGTGCGGATGTAGCTCATCCGGTAGAGCGCACCTTGCAAGGTGGAGGTAGCGAGTTCGAGCCTCGTCATCCGCTCCATTCTCTTAATGCCAATTAAATTAATTGGCATTTTTTGACAGAGAGAGCGTTACAA
>ENA-OQCP01000100-OQCP01000100.1-human-gut-metagenome-genome-assembly--contig:-NODE-100-length-32663-cov-2.415540_pt1 | contig 32663 bp, 45 predicted proteins | sample MGYA00242760_ERZ504583 | MGnify/ENA primary metagenome ERZ504583 (study PRJEB26092, sample SAMD00036308) | human gut metagenome | host: Homo sapiens | study: EMG produced TPA metagenomics assembly of...
GACGGAAAGACGGCATTGACGGCAAAGACGGCATTGACGGCAAAACATAGAGGTACAAAGAACAACAGAATATATACAGTGGCGCTATGAGGGAGAAGACTGGCAAAACCTTGTTGCCATTTCCGATATAAAAGGACCCACAGGCAGAACGGTAAGGACGGAGCAAACGGAAAAACACCTGAGTTCCGTGTAAATGAAAATAATCTGCAGTGGCGTTATGTCAACGATGAAATATGGTTAAATCTTTACGATCTTTCAAATTTGAAAGGTCTTGACGGAAAAGACGGAAAAGACGGAATCGACGGAAAGAACGGTGTCGATGGTATTGACGGCAAAAACGGCGATACGCCGTTCATCGGTGAAAACGGCAACTGGTGGCTCGGAGTGACCGACATTGGCGTAAAAGCCGCAGGTGTTGACGGTGAAAAAGGCGACAAGGGAGATAAAGGAGATGCCGGACAGGACGGTAAGGACGGAGCAAACGGAAAAACACCTGAGTTCCGTGTGAATGAAAACAATCTGCAGTGGCGTTATGTCGGCGATGAAATATGGCTTAACCTTTACGATCTTTCAATTTTGAAAGGTCTTGACGGCACAGACGGTAAGGACGGTATAAACGGCAAAGACGGTGTTGACGGTAAAGATGGTGTTGACGGTAAGGACGGAACAAACGGACAAAACGGCGCTGACGGCAAAGACGGCAACACTCCGTTCATCGGTGAAAACGGCAACTGGTGGATTGGAACGACCGATACGGGAGTGAAAGCCACAGGAGTTGACGGTGAAAAAGGAGACAAAGGAGACATCGGTGAAAAAGGCGAAAAGGGTGACAAAGGAGATAAAGGCGACAAGGGTGATGCAGGTCAGAACGGCAGCTGTTCGGGGTATTTTTACGGAGAGGCAAACGCTCCGAGGACAGTACTGAATAACAGTCGTGTCTATATTTCTGTCTACGAAAAAATAAACAAGGGCGGCTTGATTTCATACTACAGGAATAATATTACACTCAAAAAAGGACATATTTACAATGTCTGCTTAAGCGGTTCTCTCGAAGTTGGTTCAAACGAATTTAACAACAGCGGCAATTACTCTATTCAGATGACAGACGGTTATGATGACGATCTGTGCAGGGAGCTTACACGAATAAAAAGAGACGGGGCAAAAATACCGTATACCAATGATCAACATTCCTTTAATTTCAACAGAATGTATGATGCGTCAAATAAAGACATTACATTGCAGTTGAGTTTTGAAAATTCGGCATACAATACTTATCTCGGTGGCTTCAGAGGTACTATTACAATAACTGCTCTTGATTAAATTTATATAACGGAGGTGGCGAAAAATGAAAAAACGAATACTTAGTATCCTGCTGACTTTATGCATGATGCTCTGCCTTACGCCGATAAGCGTGTTTGCCGAGGAGGTTGGGGCATGGGGCTCTGCTGCGATAAAGCTTGGCGCAGACGCACTGAATAAAACTGTAAACACAGAGATCGCACCGACTGTGTATTTCGGACAAAATCATGAAAATAATCCCGCTGCATGGCGAGTTATCGGTTATGACGGAAACGGTGTTACAAGCTCACAGGGGGATATTACCCTGTTTGCGGCATATAATATGGGTTTGTCAAAGTTTGGCTCGAGTGCCGCTTATGCAGACAGCGATTTGAAAACCGCAATAGACGCGCTTGCAGAAAAGCTGACATCGAAAGAAACCGATGCAGTTCAAAAACAGACGCTTGCAAGCGGAAGTTACAACAGAGAAAATACCGACTGTGTATCTGGCACACAAGTGAATAACGCTGTATTCTGGCCGCTTTCCACAGCGGAAGCGTCTGCGGTAAATAATGATCTGCGAATTGCGGATAGAGAACATCAATACTGGGCATCAAGCTATTGGTGGTTGCGCTCCCCGGGCGCAAAGAATCGCGATGTTGCCTCTGTGGACGGTTTTGCTAATATCGACACGATGGGATAGATATCAGCAATATATGGGGTGTTCGTCCCGCTTTTAAATTAAATCTGAACTCTGTCCTTTTTGCATCTGCCGCTGTGGGCGGAAAGCCCGACGGAGGATTGACCGAAGTTCCCGAATACAGCGGAAGTGAATGGAAATTGACACTTGTAGATAGTAGCCGCAATTTTGCCGTAACGAAAAAAGCTGTCAGCGCCGCCCCCGACGATACCGTTACGCTGAATTACAGCGGAGCGACCACAGGGAAAAATGAATATATCTCTGTCATCCTGGCGGATAACAACGGCGCACAGTATTACGGCAGAGTAGCACAACCTACTGCCGAAAGCGGAACGGTTGAAATCAAAATCCCGTCTGACATTGCACCGGGCGACTATACCATGAAGGTATTCAGCGAGCAGTATAACGGTGACTGCAAGACCGACCTTGCAAGTGCTTTTGCGGATGTCACGCTGACGGTGGAAGTCAGCCTGACGAACAGTTTACCCTCGCCCCTGGCGGCAGATACTATTTTGATCTGTCGGCGATGAACATCCCCGGAACGGTAAACAGCAATCTACCGGACAGCACACTTCATTATGTGCCTTTTACCTATGTGGGCACGGTCAACGCTTATAAGCTCACATCGGAAATGGCAACCACCGAGGAGTATGCTCAGAAGAATAAATATCCCCACAGCCTATTCATTGCGGACTATGCCGTAACGCATACGGTAAGCTGGGATGACCTGAATACCGCAGGCTGATTTTCGGCAAAAATTATGCCAGCGGCGGCGTGGACTATACCCTGCACACACCGTCTGTGGGAAGTGACTGTACGGGTTTAGACGATTCCCAACGCGGCGTGCCCCAAAGCAACGAATGGGACAGGATACTGAACAAGGACAGCAGCTACATCAAAAACTGGAATGGCATATATTCGTGGGGGCAGGACACAACAAGATACAACTCGTCGCTCCGTGCGGTTCGCGGGTACGATTCGGGCCGACGCTGGAACGACGACGATGCTACGGACTCCCTCCCGCTCGTCGGTTTCCGCCCTGTCCTTGAAGTCCTGAACCTGACACACTGGGTTCTGACGGACTGAAGGTCGTTACCCTTGACCTTGGCGGCGGAACGCTCGGCGGCAGCTCCGAGGATATTCAAATCATCGTGAAAAGCAGCGAGAGCTTTGCCGCGCCTGCGTCCGACGGCATGACCCGCCCGGACGGAAATACAGGCAGCTACTTCATGTGGCTCGGAAGCAACGGTAAGCTCTACGCGCCCGGTGCCAGTGTTCCGGCGGACGTTACCAAGCTCACGGCGCAGTTTGTTTTATCAGAACAGTTTTCCCTTACCCCCGGCGGCAGATACTATTTTGACCTGTCGGCGATGGATATTCCCGGCACGGCAAACAGCAATCTGCCGGACAGCACCCTGCACTATGTGCCCTTTACTTATGTGGGCACGGTGGATGCATATTCATTGAAAAATGAAGCCGACAAGGATACCACCCCTTACGAGCACAGCTTGTTTATTGCAGATTATAACGTGAAATGTTCTTTGCAGCGGGAGACGTTGGCAGAAATGAACCTGATTTATGGCCAGACCTATACAGCGAGTAACGTGAACTATAGCTCCGCGCCCCATCTGTTGGAGACCATCACCGTAATGAAGGAGAAGGCTCTGGTCTTGCACCAATTGACAATGAATGGGATACGATCTATCAGAAGTCAGCCGATTATATCAAAAACTGGTATAAAATGCGCTCTTTCGGCCAGGATATAGGTACTGGGAATGTCGAGGGATGGTATCTATCTCGTGGTGGACACTTCGCTGCACAGGTTACATTTTGGGCAAGGCCAACCCTTCCGGAGCGGGACACTGGTTTCCGCCCCGTCCTTGAAGTCCTGAACCTGACACACTGGGCTCTGACGGACTGAAGGTCGTTACCCTTGACCTTGGCGGCGGAACGCTGGGTAATAGCTCCGAGGATATTCAAATCATCGTGAAAAACGGCAGTACATTTACCGCTCCCGCATCCGATGGTCTGACCCGCCCGGACGGAAATACAGACAGTTACTTCATGTGGCTTGACGGCAATGGCAATTCCTACGAACCCGGCGGCAGTGTTCCTGCTGATGTGACGGAACTGACGGTGCAGTGGACAGCCCCGATCTATACCGTAACCCTGCACACAAACGGCGGCACGATCAACAACGGCAATGTCACCGGATACACCTACGGCGTGGGCGCAACACTCCCGACAGATGTGACGCGCACCGGGTACACCTTCAAGGGCTGGTATGACAACGAAAATCTGACCGGCTCTCCTGTTACGGCAATCGGCGGTGCAGAAACAGGTAATAAAGAGTATTGGGCGAAGTGGGAAATCAATCAATATACCGTCACAGTCAAGCCCGAAAACGGCAAAGCGGATATTACCATAACGCAGGATTACGGCACACCGATTACCGCTCCGACCCTGACAAGAGAGGGTTACACCTTTAAGGGCTGGGATAAGGAAATCCCCGAAACCATGCCTGCGGAGAATATAACGGTTAAAGCACAATGGGAAATCAATCAGTACACAATAACCTTTGATACCAACGGCGGAAGTGAGATTGCACCCATTACACAGGATTACGGTACGAAAATTACCGCCCCAGCCGACCCGACAAGAAAAGGTTATACCTTTAAGGGCTGGGATAAGGAAATCCCCGAAACCATGCCTGCCGAAAACATTACAATCACGCACGGTGGAAAGATACCGAAAAGCCAACGGGCGAAATTATCATAGGCACAAATAAATGGAATGAATTCTTAAACAAGCTTACCTTTGGCATATTCTTTAAGGATACACAGGAGGTAACTATAAATGCCGTAGATAACAGCGGAGTTGTGTTTGTATCCTATTTGGTAACAGATAAGGAGCTTTCCGAGGCTGAACTGAACTCTCTTGTATTCCGTGCGTATGAAGAACCGTTTAGCATAGACCCCTACGGAGAATATATTGTTTATGTAATGCTTGTTGATGAAAATATTAACATAACATACCTTCGCTCCGACCGTATAACGCTTGATAATATTCAGCCTGTAATCAGCGGTATTGAGAACGGCAAGACCTACTGTGAGGCACAAACCGTCACTGTTGACGAGAAGTATGTTGATACCGTTACCGTAAACGGCACGGCGGTTACGCTTGATGCAGACGGAGGTTTTGTTCTCTCTCCGACAAACGGCGAGCAGAAGATAGTTGTCACCGACAAAGCGGGTAATAACGCAGAAATGACCGTAACAGTCAACAACGGCCATACCTTTGGTGAATGGGTATCTGACAATGACGGTACGCATACCCGAAAATGTACCGTGGACGGATGCGATGCTTTTGAAACCGAAAATTGCTCAGGCGGCAATGCCACCTGTACCGAAAAGGCGGTATGTGATGTCTGCGGTAAAGCCTACGGAGAATTTGACGGAACAAACCACGAGGGCGGTGTACAGGAGTGGACGACAAGAACCGCTTTTAATCACGAACAAAAATGGAACTGCTGTGGTGCTGTGATTGTGTCAAGTGAAGCACATGAGTGGAAAGACGGTGTGTGCCGAGAATGCGGATATGTATGTCTGCATAATGACGCAGATAAAGACCATATCTGCGATTATTGCAAAAAGACAATCTCTGAGCATGAAGATAAGGATAAAAACCATATCTGTGACTACTGCAAAAGACAATCTCTGCTCATGAAGATGCGACACCCGAAGAAATCAAAAAGCCCGACACCGTAACAGCTAAACCTGATGATTCAAAATCTCCTCAGACAGGCGATAACAGCAACCTTGTTTTGTGGATTGCATTGTTGATTATCAGCGGCGGCGTTATGAAAGGAGTAACGGCATTCGGTAAGAGTAAAAAACATTCTGCCAAAATTAAAGATAAGTAATATTTTACGCTCTGTCATGAAAATATAGTGAATACGGCACAGTAGGTATAAAAACCGCTGTGCCGTATTTCTTTTAAGCAAAGACAAAAAATAAAAATCGGCAGATAAGCTTGTCAATAAGTTCGGATAGTTGCATTTGTATTTATTTATGATACAATTAAAAGCAACAAACTTAACAGATCCTTTGCAGATGAAATTGCTGTAAAATTCGGAAAATATGTTAATAGCCCTGTACGAAAAAGTAAAATTGTTTCAACTTGCTATTGTACTTTTGTGATTTTTTCTTATATCTCTTTTATAATAAATCAAAATGTGATACAATATGACTGATAATCTGAAAACGGAGTTGATTAAATGAATTTCATCAACAGAAATGAAATTGCAAACGGTGTTTACTTTACAAACATTAAGGACAGCCGTTTTAAAACTATGAAAATCAGCGTGAATATTGTTGTTCCGCTTTCTGTCGAAACAGCATCGGAAAATGCACTTGTGGGCGGATTGCTTGTTCGTTCATGCAAAAATATCCCGATTTACTGTTCTCAGCAAAAAACTCAGTTCACTTTACGGTGCAGACCTCACTTCATCGCTTTCAAAACACGGTGAAAGCCAGGTAATTAAAATTTCCGTATCAGTCTTGATGACAGATATTCTCTTGATGATGTAGCATTGCCAAAGAACTTCGGAGCTTTTGTGCAGCGTAATTTTTGAGCCTAATGTAAAGGACGGCGCTTTTATTGAAAGTGAACTTGAACAGGAACGCAGACAGCTTCTTGATGTGATTGATTCGGAATTCAACGAAAAGCGAATCTATGCAATGGGACAGCTTATAAAGCATATGTGCAAGGATGAGGTTTTCGGAATCAAGCGTTACGGTACAGCCGAAAAAATCAAGCCGCAACTGCCGAATCACTCTGCAAGGCATGGCAGAATCTTCTCAAAACCGCAAAATTTGAGATTCTCTATATAGCGACAGCCCTGCCGATAAAGCGAAGGAGGTTTGCGAAAGACCTTTGCAAATATCGAAAGAAATGTTGTGACTTCATCTACTGATGTTGTTAAGAATGTTTCAAAAGAAAAACATATTACGGAGGAAATGGAGCTCTCACAGTCAAAACTTGTCATGGGATTCAGAACACAGATTTCCGCAGGTGATGAAGAGGCGGTTGCCGAAAGACTTATGTGTGCTGTTCTCGGCGGTACTGCAAACTCAAAACTCTTTAACAATGTTCGTGAAAAGCAGAGCCTTTGCTATTACTGCTCGTCCTCCTATGATTCAATCAAGGGCATAATGTACATCAACAGCGGTGTTGAGGGCGAAAATCTTGAAAAAGCCGAAAAAGCTATTCTCAAAGAAATTGAGGATATGAAGAACGGCGAAATTACAGATTTTGAAATTGAGGCAACAAAGCTTGCTGTTGTTAATTCATTCAAGTCAAGCAGCGACAGCGTAAGCGGTATTGAAAACTGGTACACAGAAGAATCTTTAACGGCGACCTTGAAACTGTTGAAGAAGTTTCCGCTGAGGTTAATGCCGTTACAAAAGAGCAGATTGTAAATGCCGCAAACAAGCTCTTGCTCGATACGGTTTATGTTCTCAAAAATAAGTAAGGGAGGCGGACAGAATGAATATTACAGAAATTAAATCGGAAATTGCAGGCGACAGCTATTATAAAGTTGAACATCCATCGGGACTTACAATTTTTGTTTATCCAAAAGAGGGTTACACTTCTTCATATGCAATTTTCGGCACACGCTACGGCAGTATCAACACAAAGTTTTCCGTTAACGGCGGCGATATAATTACAGTTCCCGACGGTATCGCCCATTACCTTGAACACAAGCTTTTTGAAAGTGAAGAGGGCGATGCGTTTGTAAGATACGCAAAAACAGGTGCAAATGCAAACGCATATACAAGCTTTGAAAAAACCTGCTATCTTTTCTCATGTACGGACAAGTTTGATGAAAGTCTTGAAATTCTTCTCGATTTTGTTCAGGATCCCTACTTTACGGCTCAGACAGTTGCAAAGGAACAGGGCATTATCGGTCAGGAAATCAAAATGTATGACGACTCTCCCGATTGGCGAGTAATGTTCAATATGCTTGAGGGTATGTACCACAATCACCCTGTAAAAATTGATATTGCAGGTACGGTTGAAACAATTGCGGAAATTACAGCCGAAAAGCTTTATGAAGTTTACAATGTGTTCTACAACCTCAATAATATGATTCTCTGCGTTGCGGGTAATGTAACGGTTGACGGTGTGCTTAAAGTTGCCGACAAAATGCTCAAGCCTTGTGAGAAAAAGGAAATCAAAAACTATTTTGAAACAGAGCCTTATGAAATCAAAGAACCTTATGTTGAACAGACTTTCCCTGTTTCAATGCCTTTGTTCAATCTCGGCTTCAAAGAGAAAGCAGACAAGCCTCTTAACGAAAAGCAGCTTGCATGCACAGATATTCTTCTTTCGGCACTTGCATCAAACACGAGCATACTCTACAGAAATCTTATGGATCAAACCTCATCAATCAAGCTTTTCTTATGAACTCTTTGAAGGTCCGGGTTATTGCTCGGTAATCTTCGGCGGTGAATCAAGAGCGCCGAAACAGGCTGCTGAGATGATTAAGCAGTATATCTCGGATATCAAGAAAAACGGTATTGATAAAGAGGACTTTGAAATTGCAAGAAAATCTGTTTACGGCGATTCGGTTTCATCGCTCAACTCAGTAAGTGCAATTTCAAATTCAATCATCGACTACGCAATGCAGGGTAACGAAATTTTTGCCTACATTGATGCGGTTGCAAATGCAAAGCTCGAGGATATCAACGCAAGGCTTGCCGAGATGCTCGATGTTGACAACTGTACTTTGTCTGTTGTAAAACAGCCTGATGAGGTGTAATTATGCCGTATCATGTACAGTTTCCCGGATTTGGCTGGGAATTTGATATTAACCCGATTGCATTTTCAATCGGTGATTACAAAGTCTATTGGTACGGAATAATCATCGCCTGCGGACTTTTGCTTGCCGTACTTTATGCGTGGAAAAGTGCTCCCCGTTACAAGGTTGACGGTTCAAAGCTTGTCAACTGTGTTTTTGCAGGAATGATAACGGGAATTATCGGTGCAAGACTGTACTTTTGTTTCTTCAAATGGGATTATTACGGACAGAACCCGATTGAAATTCTCTATATCAACAACGGCGGACTTGCTATTTACGGCGGAATAATCGGTGCGTTGCTCGGCGGTCTGACTGTTGCCAAAATACAGAAAATGGAAATTATGCCTGTTCTTGACATTGCAATGGTCGGTTTCCTTATCGGACAGGGAATAGCAGATGGGGCAATTTTATGAATCAGGAGGCATACGGCTCTCCTACGGATTTGCCTGGAGAATGATGAGTGAGGGAACAGACAACATAGGAGTTCACCCGTGTTTCTTCTATGAATCAATGTGGTGTCTGCTCGGATTTGTACTTCTCCATTTCTACGGAAAATATAAGCAGAAATATTCGGGACAAATTTTCTTTATGTACCTTGTGTGGTACGGATTTGAAAGAACAATTGTTGAAGGACTGAGAACAGACAGTCTTTATCTTCCGTTCCAAGTTTTCGGAGCAGACATAAGGGTGTCACAGGTTCTTTCGGCAGTAATTTTTATAACAGGTATTGTATTCTTAATTATAAACAGAAAAAAGGAGGATTCTTTCTATGCAGATTATCGACGGAAAAAAGGTATCGGCACAGGTAAAGGAAGAGGTAAAGAGGCAGACGCTTGAGTTAAAGGAAACTCACAAAATAACCCCCGGTCTTGCGGTAGTAATCGTAGGTGACGATCCGGCGTCAAGAGTATATGTAAACAACAAGAAAAAGGCTTGTGAATTTGTAGGCTTTAAGTCTGAGGAGTATGCACTCCCGGCAGAAACAACACAGGAAGAACTTTTAAACCTTGTTGAAACTCTCAACAATAAGAAGGATATCAACGGTATTCTTGTTCAGCTTCCGTTGCCGAAACACCTTGATGATAAGGCTGTTATTGAGGCAATCAGCCCTCTTAAAGATGTTGACGCATTCCATGCCGTAAATGTCGGCAAAATTATGCTCGGTGAGTATGATTTTCTTCCATGCACGCCTGCAGGCGTAATGGAGATGCTCCATTCCTACAACATTGAAGTAAGCGGTAAAAACTGCGTTGTAATCGGCAGAAGTAATATCGTAGGCAAGCCTATGGCAATGCTTTTGCTCCACGAAAACGGCACGGTAACAATCTGTCACAGCAGAACAAAGAATCTTGCTGAAATCTGTTCACAGGCAGATATACTCGTAGCCGCAGTCGGCAGACCAAAGTTTGTTACTGACGATATGGTAAAAGAGGGTGCGGTTGTGATTGATGTCGGTATGGACAGGGATGAAAACGGCAAACTCTGCGGTGATGTTGATTTTGAAAATGTCAAGGATAAATGCTCGTTTATTACACCCGTGCCGGGCGGTGTAGGTCCTATGACAATTTCAACTCTTATGAAAAATACTCTCAAGGCTTGCAGAATACAGAATAACATTTGATATACTCAAAAAATATCGGGAAAATTGTTGACAGAAAGTTTTCTTTGTGATATAGTATATAAGCCGCATATTGTGGGTTTTAAGTGATTCGTTCCACCTGCACATAGCGAGCCCAATGTAAAGGATGGTACTAAAATGTACGCAGTTATTCAGACAGGCGGCAAGCAGTACAAGGTAACTAACGATGAGGTTATCTTCATCGAGAAGCTTGACGCAGAAGCAAACGACACAGTAACATTTGATGTTGTGGCAGTCGGCACAGACGACGGCATCAAGGTTGGCACACCGCTCGTTGAGGGTGCTAAGGTTACAGGTGAAGTTGTAAAGAACGGTAAAGGCAAAAAAATCAGAGTTTGCACTTACAAGCCTAAGAAGGGCGAAAAGAGAGCAAAAGGTCACAGACAGCCTTACACACAGGTTAAGATTACTTCAATCGAAGCCTAAAAATGACTACGGTAACATTTTTTAAATCAGATGATATAATTTGCGGTTTTGAAATATCGGGGCACTCCGACTTTGCCGAAGAGGGCAGCGATATTGTATGTGCGGCAATCAGTTCTGCCGCATATATGACTGCAAACACTGTCACCGAGATTTTGCATATTAATGCACAGGTTACCGAGGATGACGGCCTTATGAAAGTAAGAATGTCACCGAATGATGCTTTAAAGGCTTGTGATATACTCTCAGGCTTAAAGCTTCACTTAACTGCTCTTTCGGAGCAATACAAAAATTTTATTAAAGTTAAATTTTCGGAGGTGTAAGGTAATGCTTAAAATAAACATTCAGTTATTCGCTCATAAAAAAGGTATGGGTTCTACAAAGAACGGCCGTGACAGTGAATCAAAGCGTCTTGGCGTTAAGCGTGCAGACGGTCAGAAAGTTCTCGCAGGCAACATCCTTGTAAAGCAGAGAGGCACACATATTCATCCTGGTGAAAATGTAGGCAAAGGCTCTGACGATACACTGTTCGCAAAGATTGACGGTGTTGTAAGATTTGAGCGTGTCGGCAAAGACAGAAAGCGTGCAAGCGTTTATCCTGTTGAGCAGTAATCTCAAAATTTATGAGGGTGGATTTTATATCCACCCTTATTTTTTACATTTCTGTTTATACTAATAACAAACAGGTCTGAGATTCTTTACATTTGTACTGATAATTAAACAGCAAAACTGTTACGGAGAAAAATATGTTTGTAGATACAGCGAAAATTAAAATAAAAGCAGGAGACGGCGGTGACGGTGCCGTTTCGTTTCACCGTGAAAAATATGTAGCGGCAGGCGGTCCAGACGGTGGTGACGGCGGCAGAGGCGGTAACATTGTTTTTGTTGCCGATTCCAACCTTTCAACACTTGCCGATTTCCGTTATAAAAGAAAATATGCCGCAAAAAAGGGCGAAAACGGCAGAGGCGGCAGATGCCGTGGTAAAAATGCCGAGGACCTTGTTATCCGTGTTCCTGTCGGAACTGTTGTAAAAGAGGAGAACAGCGGAAGAATCCTTGCCGATGTTTCGGGTGATGAACCCTATATTGTTGCAAAAGGCGGTAAAGGCGGTTGGGGCAATCCACATTTTGCAACTCCTGTCCGTCAGGTTCCCCGTTTTGCAAAACCCGGACTTCCGGGTGAAGAGTTTGATGTTGTTCTTGAACTCAAACTTCTTGCCGATGTAGGTCTTGTAGGTTTCCCGAATGTCGGAAAAAGTACCCTTGTTTCCGTAGTTTCACAGGCAAAGCCTGAGATTGCGAACTACCACTTCACAACAATCACTCCCGTTCTCGGAGTTGTGTCAATGGGCGAGGGATCATCATTTGTTATGGCTGATATTCCCGGTCTTATCGAGGGTGCATGGCAGGGTACAGGTCTTGGACATCAGTTCCTCCGCCATGTTGAGCGTTGCCGTATGCTCGTTCACATTGTCGATGTTTCGGGCAGTGAGGGCAGAGATCCGAAAGAGGATTTTATAACAATCAACAATGAGCTTGCAAAGTTCAATCCCGAGCTTGCAGAGCGTCCGATGGTTGTTGCAGGCAACAAGTGCGATATGGCAACCGATGAGCAAATTGCAGACTTCAAGAAGTTTGTCGAAGATCAAGGTTATGATTTCTTCCCGATTATGGCGGCAATCCGCTATGATGTTGATCCGCTCCTCAAAAAGATTCAGGAAATGCTTTCAAAACTTCCCCCAATCACTCATTATGAGGCAGAGCCTGCTCCGATTGTGACCGTTGATGATTTTGATGACCATTCTGTTATAATCAAGAATGTGAACGGAATCTATACCGTTGAGGCTGACTGGCTGTTGCAGGTCATGAAGGGTATCAATTTTGACGATTACGAAAGCCTTAACTATTTCCAGAAAGTTCTCATAAACGGCGGTGTAATTGACGCACTCCGAAAAAAAGGCTGTTCGGACGGCGACACGGTTTCAATTTATGAGCTTGAATTTGACTTTATGGATTAATATTGCGTGATACGGAGTTAATATGGAAAATACATCTGTTCATTCATTAGCCGATGAAATTTCTCCGCTTACACTTGCCTTTGTGGGTGACGGCGTCTATGACCTGCTTGTGCGTGAATACCTTGTTCGCAAGGCTAACCGCAGTGTCGGAGAACTCAATAAAATAAAGGTTTCGCTTGTAAACTGCAAAAGTCAGGCTGAATTTGCAAAAATTCTTATGCCGGCTCTAACCGAAAAGGAGCTTGCCGTTTACAAGCGAGGCAGAAATGCCGCACCGAAATGTACTCCAAAAAACGGTTCTGTTGCCGATTATCACAGTGCAACGGGACTTGAAGCACTTTTCGGATACTTGCAGATTAATAAAGAATTTGACAGAATAAATCAGCTTTTTGAAATAATTATACATACTCGTTTCGGGGAGTGATTTTATGCAAACGAATTTAAAACCGAATTCCCGTCTTGCAAAGGCAGGAACACTATTTTTTGATTATCTTGTAATTTTCGCCGGAGCAGTTCTTTACGGCATATCGGTAGCAATGTTTACATCACCTAACAATGTTGCCCCGGGCGGCCTTACGGGTGTTGCCACAATGCTCAACTATATGTTCTCGTTGCCGATAGGTATTATGATTTTTGTGATGAACATTCCGCTTTTTATCTGGGGATTTATCGAGAACGGAAAGGGCTTTCTTACAAGAACCCTTGTTGCAACGGCACTTGTTTCGGTTATGATTGATGTTCTTACACCGATTTTGCCTGCTTATACGGGCGATACAATTCTTGCCGCAGGATTCGGCGGAGTGCTTAACGGTCTCGGACTCGGTCTTATCTTCTACCGAGGCGGTTCAACAGGCGGTACAGACATCATCGCACTGAATCTTCACAAGCATTTTCCGTTCATTTCAACGGGTACGATAATCCTTGTGTCCGATATTCTTGTGCTTTTAATGGTATTCTTTGTTTATCACAGCATTGAAAATGTACTCTATGCTTTGCTTGTAATTTTTATCAGCATAAAGGTAATTGATGCTGTAAGCTACGGTACTTCAAGAGGTAACGGCAAACTCATGTTTGTAATTTCGGACAATTATGAAGAAGTGAGTGCCAATATTATGAAAAACCTAAAGAGAGGTGTAACATACCTCAACGGTGAGGGTGCGTACAGCGGTAATGATAAGAAGTTATTATGTGCGCAGTCCGTCCTCAAGAGGTTTACAAAATCACATCGGGAATCAAAAATGTTGATCCCAATGCCTTTATTATCGTAACGACTGCAGGCGCAATAAAGGGCAGAGGTTTTGTAAATATTGACAGCAACTGAAAATTATACAAAAATAACGGTGACATTTTCGTGTCACCGTTTTCGTTTGTTTTATTTTCTTTTGCTTTTGGGAGTCCTTTTAAGTCTGTTACTGTCCTTGAAAACCCATATTCTCTGCATTTTGTAATTTACCGTCCACAACAAAAGATCGACAATCGCCTTTGTGAGTGTGACGGGAATCGGCAGGAACCAAAGTGCCGATACAATAAGTGAGCTTGCACACATTATGCAGAAAAACAGAATGAAAAACCTGAGTGCCTGTTTTGCTCCGTTATCCGTATTGCCGAAGATAACTTTTCTGTTGATGAGAAAATTAATTCCGCCCGAAACAACTCGTGCCATAAGTGTTGCCAGCATAATGTTAAAGAACATATGTGACGGCAGAATATATGCAAAAATCGTGAACAAAACAAGGTCGATTATCGTACAGCCGATTGATGCCGTCGCAAATCTCAGCGGAGTTCTGTAGATAAGGTAGGTGTCCTTAATAAGACGAAAATTGCTGCTGCAGTTTGAGCAATCGGCTATAATGTTCACAAAGTAAAACGGGACTCTCATGTCGGCACATTTTGTGAGAAAATTCATTTCAAAATCAAAACGACTGCCCTTTGTTTCATCACCGTGTCATACAGAAATGCAGGAATACCTCGCAGTCCTGTTTGAGTGTCCTTGCAGCTTTTGCCAGTAATAACCTTGAAATATGCCGAGGACAGTCTGTTCCCGATTCGTATATTAATCGGCATTTTAGACTTTTTGTAATCTCTTTTGCCAAGAATCAGACTGCCGTTTCTAAGGTCAAGCGTACGGCTGATTTTCATAACATCATTTGCAGTATGTTGCCCGTCAGCGTCACAGGTAATGTAGCCCGTGATATTATAAAGGTTATCGTGAGCGTATTTGATGCCTGCTTTAAGGCTTGCACCTTTGCCGTTGTTATTTTTCAGGTGAACAAGATGACAGCCAATACTTGTCAATTCGTTAAAATATTCCGATTTGGGATTAAGACCGTCATTGACAACAACAATATGCTCAGCTCCAAAATTCTGTAATTCATTGCAGAGGATGATTGTGTTTCTGTTTTCACAATAAATAGGAATAATTATCGCGTGACTCATTGCAGCTGTTCCTTTCATTTTTATATTTTTTAGTATACAACAATTTTTCTTTTGTGACAATATTCAATTTTTTTCTATTGTAAACATCGTAACGATTTTTTGCTCAAAAACATAGTTTGTGTCATTATTGGCGTTTTAATAAAAAAAAATATGGCAAAAATGCCAAAAACTATTTAAAAATCATATCATTTATGTTATACTGTATCTCAAGTGAGTTAAAACAGAAAGACGGTGAATTATGTTCAAAAAAATATCGGCAGGAATTCTTTCGGCTCTTATGATTACTGCCGTTGCAGTGTCGGGTACGGGCTGCTCACAAACTCAGCCGGCGTCAATTGACTACAAAACAGCGACAAGGTGGCTGACGGTGCGATTCTTCAAGCATTTTGTTGGAATTTCAACACAATAAAGGAGTCAATGGGGGATATTGCCGCAGCAGGTTTTTCGGCTGTGCAGACATCTCCGATTAACGAGTGCCTTGAGGCGAAGACGGCGGTATGGATCTTTACGGCAACGGAAAGTGGTACTATCACTATCAGCCGACTGATTTCAAAATCGGTAATTATCAGCTCGGTACTCGTGATGAATTTAAGGCAATGTGCGATGAGGCTCATAAGTATGGTATAAAGGTTATTGTCGATGTAATTGCAAACCACACTACTCCCGCAACCGATGAGGTAAGCAAGATCTTATTGAGGCCGGCGGCGGAAGTCTTGAAACCCTTTATCACAAGGAGGGCAGAACGCCCCTTAATGATTTCGGCGACAGACTTGCCTGCACCACGCATGAGATGGGAGGACTTCCCGACATCAACACGGAAAGACCTTCGTTTCAAAAGTATTTCTTTAATTACATTAACGATTGTATTGCCTGCGGTGCCGACGGCTTCAGATATGACACGGCAAAGCATATCGGACTTTCCGATGATCCAAAAGAAGATGACGGCTTTAAAAATAACTTCTGGGAAAAAGCAACAAAAGAAGTTGATAACGCAGAAAATCTTTTTATCTACGGTGAAGTGCTTCAGGGCGACAATGACAGACTTGCCGACTATATAAAGGAAATCGGCAGAACACATCAAGCACCTACGGCAGTAAAATTCGTTCGGGAATTGCAAGCGGCAATATTGACACGGCTGTTGTGTCCGATTACTGGATCGGAAACGCAGACCCGAGTATCGTAACATGGGTTGAATCCCACGATAACTACATCAATGACGGCACGTACAACAATATCGACAGCGAACAGGTTGTCCTCGGCTGGGCAATAATCACGGCAAGAAAAGACGGAACACCACTCTTCTTTGACCGTCCGTATAACAGCTCAATCGACAATTCATGGGGCATGAACCGAATCGGCACACAGGGTGACGATATGTACAAGGACAACCGTGTTTCCGCAGTGAATTTCTTCAGAACAGCAATGAAAGGTGAAGACGAAAATCTCGTTAATCCTAACCTTGACTCAACTGCTCTTATGATTGAAAGAGGCACAAAGGGAGCTGTAATTGTCAATACAAATGATGCTCTCAAGGTCGATTTTGAAACAAATCTTGCTGACGGAACATATGTTGACCGTGTTGACCGCAAAACCGAATATACTGTTAAAAACGGTAAGATTACCTGTGATACGGATATCCCTGAAAATTCAGTTGTAGTTCTTTATAATGAGGGATACACTGAATATGCAAGACCTGCAAGCGTGGGTGTTGACTCAAAAACAGAGTTTACATACAGCGATGATACATACGAGGTAACTCTCACTTGTTCAAACACAGATAATGCCACATATTCCCTTAACGGCGGAAAGGCTGTTTCGTACAAAGACGGTGACAAAGTAACAATCAAGCACGGTGACAGCGATGTTTCAAAGCTTGAACTTCGTGCGGAAAATGCCGAAGGCGTGAAAACTTACGAAAGACTTGAATTCACTTATATGTAAAAGATGAATTTTATGCTATGCTTGCACCGATGTCTGTAACGCAAAGCCACACATCGGTGCTAAAACAAAAAGACGGAGCTTACGACTGCGTAATCAAAAGAGATTTAAATTCACCGAATTTTATTTTCTTTGACGGTGAAGCATCCGACGATTTGCAGTATTTCCCGACAAAAATCATACAGCAGAATAACGGAGGTAACAAAGCATGAGCGAACTTAAAGGCGCAAAAATGGAAGGAAGCAAAGTGCCGGCAGAGGAAATCAAGAATCCAAACCTCGTAGCCGCTATTGAAAAAATGCAGGATGACAACACAACCGAAAACATCAACAAGATGATTGATGAGGTTATGAAGGCAAAATTCATTCTCCCTGCAAAGGTAACACCAAAGACAGAGGCTAAGACAACCAACGGCCAGACTGTTATGCAGCAGTCAACTCAGGTTCAGTTCAGACTTCTTGAAAACGGCAACAAGGAAAAGTTTTTCGGTGTGTTTACGGACACAGACGAACTTTCAAGTGGAAGGACACTCAAAATGCACAGAAGGTTGTTACAGATTTTGACAGCATTGCCCAGATGGTAATGGATCCTCAGGCTGATGTAAAGGGCTTTGTAATCAATCCTTTCGGAAAGAGCGTAACATTCCCGAAACAGATGGTTCATTCTTTCAAACAGCAGAAGGACTATATGAAACTCAAAAATCAGACAATCGAACCGGGTTCACCAATCAGTCTCGGCGAGCCTAAAGAATACCCGATTGATCTTATGGCTGCTCTTATTAATCATTTCAGCACAGAGCCGACAGTAAATGCCGCATATCTTCGCTTGATTGAGCAGAACGGTCAAAAGAGCTACTTCATCGTGGTTGATTTCTTCGGTGATATGGAAAGCACATTCGATGCAATCAGTAAGGTTGCAAATCCGTTCCTTGACGATGAAATTCAGCTTTCAATGATGCCGTATTCAATGGATTTTGCAAAAAATGCAGTAAAGGGTGTTGAACCTTTCTACAGAAAAGAAAACTGATTATTCAAATATTGTTTTTGCAAAACATTAAATCCGCTGACAGTTTATGTCAGCGGATTTTTTATGGTCAAAATATGTTGCGATATAGTCAAAAATAAGCTTTATTTAATTAAGCCTACAAAACTTTGCACAATAACTTGTACAAAGAAACAAAAATGTGATAATGAATTGAAAAAACAAGTGCAAAATGCTATAATAAAAACAATCACATTGCCCACAATTATGAAATGGAGGAATCAAAATGAAAAGAACAAGAAAAATCACGAGCATTGTTCTTGCCGCACTCATGGTGCTTTCAGACTTGTCGTGTCGGCAGGTGGTGTTTCGGCAGCAACATCGTCAGGTTCAGAGGCGTACTTTGACAACTCAAAGTACGGATGGAAGGACGTTTATGTTTACGCATACGGCACAAAGGAAAATGCCGAATGGCCGGGAGAGCTTATGACAAAAGAGGACAGCGGTCTTTATAAGGCAAGCTTTGCGTCTTCTTTTAAATCGGAAAAAATCATCTTCAACAACGGTCTTGAAAAAGGCAACGGCAAGGAGCAGTATCCTGAGGCAGCAGGTCTTTCACTCAATGCCGGCGAATGCAAAATGCTCACAGCTGAAAAGCAGTGGATTGACTACGGCAAGCCTGATGATCACGCTTACGGTTACACACTTACAGCAAACAATACGGCTTTTTCAACAGAATCACTTGATGTAAAGCTTGCGTTAAAGAATGCCGACAAGGGCTATTACTCAGTTGACGGTTCAGTTAAGAAAGAGTTTGCAAACGGTGATTCGGTAAAAGTCGGCGAGGGTAAAATCGGCAATTCAAAAGTTACGCTTACACTTTATGCAACAGGTGCAGACGGGGTTGAAACGGAGCAGACATATACCTTCAAAAAGACTTTTACAGCGTCAAAGACAACTTTCTCCGCTAAATCAGACGGCCACACAACAGAGCCTGAGAGCGGCTATTACGGCACAAACCCTGAAATGCAGCTCGGCAAGCATAAGACAATCTCTGTTGACGGTGATTTAAGCGACTGGGACAGCTCAATGATTATTGCTCAGGGTGTTGCAAACGATGATCCCCGAGTTTATATGCCTTCTTCAATGCATGAACAGCCGTGGGATGCTTATGCTCTCTACAGTGCATGGGATGACGATAATCTTTATTTCCTGCTTGAACTGGCTAACACTACATACATAACTTCTCCCGAGGACAACTTTGCCGCATCAAATGAGGCTCGTCCTTGGAGAAACAGTATTCCTATGTATCTTGCTCTGTCAATTGACCCTGCAAAGCAGGCAACAGGCAAGGCAGTAGGTACAAATAAGGACGGTTCTGTGTATACCAATCCGTTCGTATGGGGGTGCACAAACGGCACTGCAAAAGACGGAGGCACAGGCTTTACAACTCATATAGACACACTTGTTGCATTTGACTCCAACAACTCAAACGGCGGTGCTTCAATCTTTAAGGCAGATACTCAAGACACAGACGGAACATATATGTTTAACTATGACACAAGAATTCCGATCGGTGTAACAAGCTTTCAGGCTCAGGACAATAAAAACGGATTTAAAATCAAATACGCTAACGGAACAAAGAGTACATCACTCTTTGGCATCAACGCTCCAAAGGTTCAAGAGTATCAGGAGATAACCTCGATATGAACTCAAACTGGGTTGACTTCTTCGATGAAGGTTACAAGAACTCATACGGCTATGTTTACGAAATTGCAGTTCCGCTCAATACTTTAGGTATTGACCGCAGCTACATTGAAACACAGGGTATCGGTGCAATGCAGATTCTCACATACGGCACATCGGGTATGGATACACTTCCGCATGATCCTCAATGCTCGATCAGGCAAATCTTGAGTACAGCTACGATCCTTCAACCTCACACGAGAAAGAAGATATTGACAATATCACAGTTCCGCTTGCAAGAATCGGTGCGCTTCTTCCTGATACAGAGGTAAACGAAGCTCCGTTTGAGGTTAACTTCGGTGCAAACCTCAATTCAGGACAGAGTGCAGGCACACCTGTCACACTTTTGGCAGAAAGCTATCACGCTACAGGTGATGTAACTTATTCATTCACAGTTAACGGTGAAACAGTTCAGAACTCAAACACAGATTCATGTGTATGGACTCCGTCGGCTGACGGCACATATTCAATCGGTGTGGTTGCAGTTGATGCAAACGGCAACAAGGCAGAGTCAACAAAGACATTCGTTGTAGGTTCGTCTTCATCGGATGAAACTCTCAAAGGCGATGTTAACCGTGACGGCAGTGTAACTGTTGTTGATGCAACACTTGTTCAGAAATACATCGTAAAGCTTGAAGATTTTGACGCAGGAACAATGAAGATTGCCGATGTAAACGGTAACGGCATTATTGAGATTACAGATGCAACATTGATTCAGAAAATCATAGTTAATCTTGCTTAAACGATAAAATTTAATCTTAAAAACTTTTAAAGGCGGTTGTGCATATTCTGCATAACCGCCTTTTGTATAAACCTTGTATGTAAATTAAAGCTTTACGGGAATTCCTTTTTCGTTGAGATATTTTTTAAGTTCGGGAATCGGAATTTCACCAAAGTGAAAAAGTGATGCCGCAAGGACTGCGTCAGCCTTGCCTTCTGTAAAAGCATCATAAAAATGCTCAAGTGCGCCCGCACCGCCGCTTGCAATTACGGGAATGTTCACCTTTTCGGAAACTGCCCTTGTAAGTGCAATGTCATAGCCTTTTTTCTGACCGTCCTCGTCCATGCTTGTAAGGAGAATTTCTCCCGCACCGAGTTTTTCGCATTTTACAGCCCATTCAATTGCATCCATACCGACAGGAGTTCTTCCGCCGTTCACATAAACTTCCCAGCTGTCACCGTTTCTCTTGGCATCTATAGCGGCGACAACGCACTGACTGCCAAATTTATATGCCGCCTCGCTGATGAGTTCGGGACGATGAACAGCGGCTGAATTTACGGACACCTTGTCTGCGCCGGCTCTGAGCAAAACATTGAAATCTTCAACGCTTCTGATACCGCCGCCGACCGTGAACGGAATGAAGATTGAATTTGCAACCTTTTCAACCATGTCAATGGTGATGTTTCTTGAATCGCTTGATGCGGTAATGTCGAGAAATACAAGCTCGTCAGCACCCTGTTTGTCATACTGCATTGCAGATTCAACGGGATCGCCTGCGTCAACAAGATTTACAAAACTCATACCTTTTACAACTCTGCCGTTTTTTACATCAAGACATGGAATTATTCTTTTTGCGTACATATTTATTCCTCCCTGCCCTTTACAATGTCAGCAATTTTTGAGAATTTTAAGTCCCGTTTTGCCGCTTTTTTCGGGGTGAAACTGAGTTGCGAAAACATTGCCTTTTTCAACGGCGGCATCAATCGTAACACCGTATTCCGTCTGAGCCGAAACAATGCTCCTGTCGCTTGCGTTCAAAAAATATGAGTGAACAAAATAAACGTATGCATTCTGTTCGATGCCCTTGAAAAGTCTGCTCTTTTCATTGATTTTAAGGCTGTTCCAACCAATATGCGGAATCTTTAAGCCTTCGCCTGACGGAATCTTTGTGATTGTACCGTCAAAAACCGAAAGACCTTTTACATTCGGACTTTCTTCACTTTCGGGAAAGAGGAGCTGAAGTCCAAGACAAATGCCTAAAAACGGTTTTTCACTGTTTATGTACTCAATAACCGTGTCTTTAATGCCGTATGAATTCATTGTGTCCATTGTATCGCCAAACGAACCGACACCCGGCAAAACAGCACCGTCTGCATTCATAATTTCGTCTTTATCTCTTGTAATCACACATTCACAGCCGATATGCTTTAACGCTTTGTAAACACTGCGGATATTGCCTGCGCCGTAATCAATAACTGCTATCATTTTTATCAACTCCGTCATTTGCTTTCTGTTAAACAATTTTACCATACAACATTTATTATTGCAACATAAACCGACGCATATTTCATAATTTCGTAAAATTTACAATAATTTAATTTATATCTTATTGTAAATTGCAAGTTCTTGTGTTAAAATGAATTGGTTAAGACAGTGTGTCTGTTCTTACTATTTATAACGGGAGATATTAAAAAAATGATTACTCATTTGCTCACAAGAATAGATTTAATGATGAATTCCCTCTCAAAGGGACAAAAAAGGATTGCTCTTTTTATTGAAGAGCATTACGATAAGGCGGCATTTATGACCGCATCAAAGCTTGGTGAAACTGTCGGAGTCAGCGAGAGTACGGTTGTTCGTTTTGCAACCGAGCTCGGCTATGACGGCTACCCTAAGCTTCAAAAAGCAATGCAGGAGATGATTCGCAACAAGCTCACATCTGTTCAGCGTATTGAAGTTACCTCCAATCGTATCGGCAATGACAATGTGCTTGACAGCGTTCTTAATCAGGATATCGATAAAATCCGCAGAACAATTGAAGAAACATCTCATGAGGATTTTGCCCGTGCAGTTGATGAAATTTGCAAGGCAGAGCGTATTTACATATTCGGTGTGCGTTCAACAGCCGCAATCGCAAACTTCCTTGCATACTATTTTGAAATGATTTTTGACAATGTGCGTGTTATCACAAGCGGCAGTCAAACCGAAACCTTTGAACAGATTTTCAGAATCACCGACAAAGATGTTATGATTGGTATTTCATTTCCCCGTTACAGTTCAATGTCGGTTGAGGCAATGGACTTTGCCCGTTCAAGGGGCGCTCACGCAATTGCAATCACGGACAGTATGGTTTCTCCTCTTGTTCAGAGTGCCGATTCCGTGCTTATTGCAAGAAGCGATATGGCGTCAATTGTAGACTCACTTGTTGCACCGTTAAGTCTTATCAACGCTCTTATTGTTGCAACCGTGCTTAAAAAGAAAGATGAAGTTTCCGACACATTCCGCAGACTTGAGCTTGTGTGGAATCGTGACGGAGTTTACACCAACCGTGACAGAGAAATAATGGGTAATATAGAAGATGATGATAAGTAAAAAAGTTGTGGTAATCGGAGCAGGTGCGGCAGGCCTTATGGCGGGTGCAACTGCGGCGCTCTATGGTGCATCAGTTACGATAATCGAAAAGAACAAGCGTGTCGGCAGGAAAATTATGATAACGGGCAAAGGAAGGTGTAACCTTGCCAACAACTGCGATGTGCAGACTTTTATCAATAATGTTCCCGTAAACGGAAGATTTCTCTATTCTGCAATCAATGCATTTACTCCCGAGGATACAATCGAATTTTTTGAATCCAAAGGACTTAAAACAAAGACCGAAAGGGGAAATCGTGTGTTCCCTGCATCCGACAAATCGGTTGATGTTGTTGATACAATGCATGATTATGCCGTTGAATCGGGTTGTAAAATAGTGTGTGATACGGCAAACGCTCTTATTCTTGAGGACGGTGCCGTTATAGGCGTTAAATGCGAAGAAAACACCTACTATGCCGACAGCGTAATTATCTGTTGCGGCGGTAAAAGCTATCCGCTTACGGGCTCAACAGGTGACGGCTATACACTTGCAAAACAGGCAGGACACACAATCGTTCCGCTCAAACCGTCGCTCGTGCCGTTTACTTCCTGCGACAAACAATGCAAGGATATGCAGGGACTTGCCCTCAAAAATGTTGCGTTAAGAATAGTTGATAAGAACAGTAAAAAGACTGTTTACAGCGACTTCGGCGAAATGCTTTTTACACATTTCGGAATGAGCGGTCCGATGATTTTATCGGCAAGCTCGCACATCCGTGATATTCAGCCCGACCGTTATATTGCGGAAATTGACCTCAAGCCGGCACTTGATTTTGAACACCTCGACAGGCGGATTCAGAACGATTTCAAAGAGAATTCAAACCGTGATGTTTCAAACGCATTTTCAAAGCTTTTGCCGAGAAAAATCATAGTTCCCGTTCTAAAACGCTGGGGAGTTCCCTTTGACAAAAAGTGTAATTCAATTACAAAAGAGGAGCGACACGCTCTTTGTGAAATTCTCAAATGCTTTACGGTTGAAATCAGCGGTTTCAGACCGATTGAGGAGGCAATCATAACCTCAGGCGGTGTAAAAACTTCCGAAATCAACCCGAAAACCATGGAAAGCAAGCTTGTAAGCGGCCTGTATTTTGCAGGCGAAGTAATCGACTGCGATGCCTACACAGGCGGTTTTAATCTCCAGATTGCATGGAGTACCGGACGGCTTGCCGGAGAAAACAGTGCATATATCTGATTTGATTATACATAATATATTTGATTGAAAGGATGTAATTTATGTCAATAGCAATCGCTTTGGACGGTCCTGCAGGAGCAGGTAAATCCTCAATTGCAAAAAGAGTTGCAAAGGCACTTGACTGTATTTATGTTGATACAGGAGCGCTTTATCGCACAATCGGTCTGTCGGCAACAAGAAACTCCGTAGCTCCCGAAGATGAAAATGCGGTAAAGAATTTGCTTTCAAAAATCACAGTTGACCTAACATTCAATGAAAAGGGCGAGCAGATTGTTCTGCTTAACAACGAAGATGTGTCCGGACTCATCAGAACTCCGGAGGCATCAATGATGGCGTCAAAAATTTCTGCCGTACCGATTGTAAGAGCATATCTTCTTGATTTGCAGAGAAATATGGCAAAGACGCATGATGTAATTATGGACGGCAGAGATATCGGCACGGTTGTGTTGCCTGATGCACAGGTTAAAATTTTTCTTACAGCGTCCCCCGAGCAAGAGCCGAAAGAAGATATAAGGAGCTTGTTGAAAAGGGTATGGATGTAAAATACGACGACATTTTAAACGATGTAATAACCCGTGACTACAACGATACTCACCGCAAAACAGCTCCGCTCAAGCCTGCCGAGGGTTGCGTTACCGTTGACACAACAGAGCTTGATTTTGAGCAGTCGGTTGAAAAAATAATTTCCGTTATAAAGGAGAATATCTGATGGGTCAGTCAAAGGTGCTTTATGCAGTCGGCAAAGCTGTCTGCAAGCCTGTTTTCAAACTTTTGTACAGATATAAAACTATAATTGAAGAGCCGCTTCCGCTTGTGGGAGGCATGATTATTGCAAGTAACCATATATCAAATTCAGATCCGGTTCTTCTCGGTTTGTCGCAGAAAAAGCGCAGACTGTTCTTTATGGCAAAAATTGAACTTTTTAAAAATAAATTCTTCGGTGCGTTAATCCGTGCGCTCGGTGCATTCCCCGTTGAAAGGGGTGCAGGTGACGGCAAGGCTATCAAGACAGGCGAAGACCTTATCCGTGACGGCGAGATTATGACAATCTTTATTGAGGCGGTCGTTCCAAAACAGGCGAACTTATGCGTCCCCGCAGCGGATGTGCTCTTGTTGCACAGCAGATGCAGGTCCTGTTGTGCCTGCATGCATCACAATTGTAGGCAACAAAAAGCATACATTTGCAAAGAGAGTTATCCACTTCGGCAAACCTCTCACACCCGAAAAGCTCGGACTTACTCCGGACAGCGGAAGACGGGAACTTAAAGGTGCAACAACCATGATCATGGACGAAATCAAAAGAATGAGGGAGCAGGATTTAATTGAGTATAAAAAAGGCTGATTCTGCAGGATTCTGCTTTGGCGTCAACCGTGCAATCAATATCGTAAATGAACTGCTTGAAAAAGGAATAAAGGTTGCAACCCTCGGACCTATTATCCACAATATGGAAATGGTTCACGAGCTTGAAGAAAGAGGATGCACTCCCGTTAAAGCAGTTGACGAGCTTACTGACGATACAACGCTTGTAATCCGTTCACACGGAGTTGAAAAAAGCGTTATTGATTCTCTTGTAAAAAGAGGAATTAACTTTGAGGACGCAACGTGTCCTTTTGTTAAAAAAATCCACAAGATTGTATCAAACACAAACCATGAAAATGATGTTGTTTTGATTGCAGGAAACAAAAATCATCCTGAGGTTTGCGGTATAATAGGTCATTGTGCAAGTGATTGTTACACATTTAATAACGAGGCAGAGCTTGATGATTTATTGCCAAATATTCTAAAAGAGAATAATAAACAGGTGCAAATTGTCGCACAGACAACATTTGACACACAAGAATGGAAAAAATGTGTAAAAAAGATAAAAAAGCTATGTACAAATGCAAAAATATTTGATACAATATGTAATGCTACGCAAGTTAGGCAAACCGAAGCTTCTCAGATTGCCGCCGAATCCGACTTTATGGTTGTAATCGGCGACAGGCACAGCTCCAATACGGGAAAGCTTTTTGATATATGCAAAAGACAGTGTGAGAACACGGTTCTCATTGAAACCGCTGCCGAGCTTGATTTAAACAAGGTTTCGGTTGCCGAATCAATCGGCGTAACTGCGGGTGCTTCAACGCCTGCAAGGATAATAAAGGAGGTACTGGATACAATGAGTGAAGTAAAATCCGGTGAAACAAATTTTGAACCATCTTTTGAGGAGATGCTTGAGGAGTCCCTCAAAAACTTTAATACAAACGAGAGGGTAATGGGCACAGTTCTGAGCATAGCTCCCAACGAAGTTCAGGTAGATGTCGGCAGAAAGCAGACAGGCTTTATTCCTGCTTCAGAGCTTTCAAACGATCCTAACGCAAGACCCGAAGATGTAGTTAAAGTAGGCGATGTTATTGAGCTTCTTATTATGAAGACCAATGATCAGGAAGGCACTATCATGCTTTCAAAGCGCAGAGTAGATGCACAGAAGGGTTGGGAAGAGCTCAAAGAAAAGGCAGAGTCACAGGAGGTTCTCTCCGGCAAGGTTACTGAGGCAGTTAAGGGCGGCGTAATCGTTCTTTACAACGGCTCAAGAATCTTTATCCCTGCATCACAGGCAACAGCAACTCGTGAAGAGAGCCTTGAAGACTCGTAGGTCAGGATGTTGATTTCAGACTTATCGAAGTTTCACAGAACGGCAGACGCAGAAGAGCTATCGGTTCAATCCGCAGCGTACTCAAGGAGCAGAGAGCTGCTCAGCGTGAAGAATTCTGGAAAACCTGCGAAGTTGGCAAGCGTTACAAGGGTGTTGTTAAGTCACTTACAAGCTACGGCGCATTTGTTGACCTCGGCGGCGTGTTCGGCATGATTCACATTTCTGAGCTTTCATGGACACACATTAAGCATCCGAGCGAGTTGTTAATGTAGGCGATACAGTTGATGTTTACATAAAGGATATCAATGAGGAAACAAAGAAGATTTCTCTCGGCTTCAAGAATGCTGAAGACAATCCGTGGGAAATCCTCAAGAAAAACTATCCCGAGAACAGTTGTTAAGGCTACAATCGTTGGTCTTACAACATTTGGTGCATTCGCAAACATCATCCCCGGCATTGACGGTCTTATCCACATTTCTCAGATTGCTAATAAGAGAATTGAAAAGCCCGCTGATGTACTTAAGGTTGGCGATGTTGTTGAAGCTAAGATTACTGCAATCGACTTCGACAAGAAGCGTGTAAGCCTTTCAATGCGTGCACTTCTTCCTGAAGACGAGCAGGCACCTGCTGAGTCTGAAGAAGCTGCTGAATAATCAGAACTTTTGTGGGCATCCGAAAGGATGCCCTTTTGCTTTAAATTAATTAAATCGGGTACAGGCTATGAAACGACTGATTTCCCTTACTGTGGCTGTTATGCTTATCGCACTTCTCGATGTGTGCAGAAGCCGTGCGTATGATGAATACAATCTGACTGACCTTGCCGCTTGTTCGTCTGTAAAAAGTGACAGCAACGGCAAGGGCGGATTTGTGTGCGCATTTTCGGGAAATACAGTGTTTTCAGCAAGGCTTGTGCCCGATTTTTCTGCATACAGTTTTTCTGTCGGCGGTCGGATAAGAAGTGTGTCACAGAGCGGAAACTACACTTATGCACTTGTTTTTGACGATGCTTTCACTAACAAATATTCAGTGTATTCTCTTAATCTTGATAACGGAAATGTTTCGCAGACACTTTTGTTGACGAAAATTTCATGACCAATTCCTTTTCGGTAACCGATAATCGCATTTACTATATCAAGACCGATAGCCTGAAATCTTATGTTGCGTGCAGGGATTTTTCATCTGATAAAAAGTTGAAAATAACTTTTTCAGACAATGTAAACGAGGTTTTTAATAATAACGGAAGTCATACGCAAGACTTTGTGACGGTTCAATTTACAAGCTCTCGCAATCGTCATCAACCTATGTTGCCGATACAGGTGAACTTAAAAATATTTATAACGCAGGAATAAACAGAGTTATAAACGAAGACGGATTTATTGTTTCGCTGTCAGATAATTCAAGGAATTATGTTTCAAATGCCACATCCGAAAATGTTTCGGTATCTGACGGAAAAATATATTCTGCCGTGAATTATCGACTTAATCTGAAAACAACCGAAAAAACAAAAAGCGTGTCAATTCCCGACAGAGCAACGGCTGTTGTATCTTACAAAAAGCAATGTGCTGTTTTGCTTGATAACGGAACGGTTCAGGTATTTGGCTCGGGTGATTTTGAAGAAAAGAAAACAAGTGGCAATGACGGCAGTAACGATAATCACAATTCATCTAAATCAGATATTCAACCGAATAATTCCGAATACCTGTTTTCTGACGGGATAGTTTACGGGATTTACAGCGGAGAAACCGTTGCCGATTTCAAAAACAAAACTTCTGCCGAAAATGTATATAAGGCGGACGGTACTCTTGCAAAGAGCGGAAAGCTGAAAACGGGATTTACTGCCGTTATAGATTCAAAGACTTATGTCATTGCAGTTTGCGGAGATGTGACGGGCGAGGGCAATGTAAATTCAAAAGATGTCACGCTTTTGCAAAAATACCTCTGTGATAATGCAGAATTAGACGGTGCATATCTCAAAGCCGCCGATTTTACCTTGACGGCGAAGCAGATAACCGTGACCTTGTCTTAATTCAAGACAAAAAATTGACAAAACAAAAACCGCCCCAATCGGAGCGGTTTAATTTATTTTGTCAGAAATAAACTTTATCAGTCCATTTCCCAGTTGTGCCATACATTCTGGATATCATCGTTATCCTCGAACATATCAAGCATTTTCTGCATCTTAGTTGCAGTTTCTTCGTCCTCAAGCTTTGTATATGTGCTTGGAACCATTTCGATTTCAGCAGAAGCGAATGTGTAGCCGAGCTTTTCAAGCTCATCTCTTACAGCGCCGAATCATCTGTTTCTGTGTAAATTGTAAATACATCATCGTCAGCCTCAAAGTCTGATGCACCGCACTCAAGAGCATCGCTCATTACGGTATCCTCATCCTTTTCAAGGTCCTCACGCTCAATAACGAGAACGCCCTTCTTTGAGAACATAAAGCTTACACAGCCCTGTGTACCCATATTGCCGCCGAATTTATCAAAGTAATGTCTTACTTCGCCTGCTGTTCTGTTTCTGTTGTCTGTAAGTGCCTCAACAATTACTGCAACGCCGTTTGGACCGTAGCCCTCATATGTAACAGCCTCGTAGTTTGTTGAATCTGCATCGCTTGACGCTTTCTTGATGATTCTTTCAATGTTGTCGTTAGGTACATTTGCAGCCTTTGCTTTTGCAATACAATCCTTGAGTTTTGAGTTAACGGAAGGATCGGCACTTCCGCCATCCTTGATTGCAACAATAAGTTCTCTGCCGATTTTTGTAAATACTTTAGCTCTTGCGGCATCGTTCTTACCTTTTTTCTGCTTGATTGTACTCCATTTGTTATGTCCTGACATTAATATCATTCCTTTGTCAATAAAGTATAATTATCTTATTAAGTATATCACACACACCTTTGTGATGTAAATAAAAAAAGTTATTACAGTTTTGTAATAACTCCATTGTCAAATATCGCCTGTGGTGCTATAATCTATGTTGTAGAAAACAAATGCCGATAAATTTGATGTAAATATAAAAAATAAAGCTTAAATGCCGAAAATATAATTTTACGAAGGGAGTTTTTGAAATGATCAGATCTATGACGGGTTTCGGAAGATGTGAAACCGTTATCAACGGTCGGGAGATTACCGTTGAAATCAAAAGCGTGAATCACCGCTATTTTGAATTTTCCTGCAGAACCCCAAGAAGTTACGGATTTCTTGACGACAAACTTAAAAACTATGTAAATTCAAGGGTTTCACGAGGCAAGATTGATATGTTCGTATCAATCGGTGCGTCCGATGAAGAACCCTGTGATGTAACTGTTAATCATCAGCTCGTTTCGGGATATATCAACGCTTTTAAGGAAATCAGTGAAAAGTACGATATCCCGAATGATGTTTCAACAGTTTCACTTTCACGCTTTCCCGATGTTTTCACGGTTCACAAAGCGCCTGAGGACGAGGATCAAATTACTGCCGATGTTCTTTCAGCCGCAAAGATTGCTGTTGACGCTTTTGTTGCAATGCGTGAAACTGAGGGCGAGAAGATGAAAGAGGACATTCTTTCAAGAGCTAACACAATTCTTTCTGTTGTAGGTGAAATTGAGGAGCGTTCTCCGCAGACTGTTGCCGAGTATGAACAAAGACTTATGGAACGCATCAAGCAGACGCTTGCTGAAAATGATGTCAAGGTTGACGAGCAGAGGATTCTCACAGAGGTTGCCGTGTTTGCGGATAAGGTAGCCGTTGCGGAGGAAACCGTAAGACTTCGCAGCCACTTTGACCAGCTTTCAAAGTTCCTTGAATATGACGAGCCTGTCGGCAGAAAAAATTGACTTTATCATTCAGGAAATGAACCGTGAGTCAAATACAATCGGTTCAAAGGTTCAGGATGCAATTCTTGCACATAAGGTTGTTGACATCAAGAGTGAGATTGAAAAAATCCGTGAACAGGTTCAGAATATCGAATAAGGTGAACAGATGAAGCTTATTAATATCGGTTTTGGTAATCTTGTCAGCTCCGACAAGATTGTTGCAGTAGTTGCTCCGGACTCTGCTCCCGTAAAGCGAATTGTTCAGGATGCAAAACAGAACAATCTGCTTATTGACGCAACCTGCGGACGAAAATGCAAATCGGTGATTGTTGCCGAGAATAATCACGTTATTCTCTCGGCAATTTCATGTGAGGCAATTCAGAACAGAACGGACGAAAGTGAGGAAAACAAGGATGAGCATTAACAGAAAAGGAAATCTTATTTTGTTTACCGGTTCATCGGTGTAGGCAAGGGTACAATAATCAAGGAACTTCTTGACCGTGACAAAAATATCCGTCTTTCGGTTTCAAACACAACAAGAGAACCGAGAGAGGGAGAGATTGACGGAGTTCATTATAACTTTTTGACAAGAGAACAGTTCAACGATGTTCTGAAAAAAGACGGCTATCTTGAACACGCAGAGTTTTGCGGTAATCTCTACGGCACTCCTAAAAAGCAGGTTGAAGATATGCTCAATCAGGGTTATGATGTTTGCTTGAGATTGAGTCAAGGGCGGACTTCAGATTCTTGATAAATATCCCGACATTCTCAGTATATTTATTCTTCCGCCTTCAATGGAGTCGCTTGAAAGACGACTTCGCAGAAGAGGTACAGAGGATGAAGAAACTATTCGGAAAAGGCTTGCACAGGCTGCCGAGGAAATCAGCTACAAGGACAGATATAAGTACAATGTGGTAAACGGCGACCTTGAAACAGCAATAAATGAGGTTCTCGATATTCTTCATAAAGAGGATGAAAACCTCATTAAATAATATACAAAGAAAATTAACATAAAATATTTTAAGAGGAGAATTATTATGCATAAGTTGATGTGGATTCATTATTACAGGGTAAGCAGAGTAAGTACGCACTTGTTGTAGGCGTTGCAAAAAGAGCAAGAGAAATTACTCAGACTTTTGAAGAGGAACAGATTGTAACAGAGGATAAGCCTGTTCTTATCGCAATCAAGGAAATCGAAGGTCATGAAATCAACATTCTTGAGCCTGACGAAGATGAACTCTGATTTAACAGTCAAAGTTGCCGTTGAAAACACAACATATGTTTTCGACAAATTATTTGACTACCTTGTACCGTCTGCCTTTACCGATTTGGTTCAGGTCGGCAAAAGGGTTCTCGTTCCGTTCGGCAGAGGCAACAAAAAGAAACAGGGTATAATTGAGCTTTCTCCCGTGAGTGATGACATTCCGGTTGAAAAGCTCAAAAGCATTTGTTCCGTTCTTGATGACGAACCTGTCCTGTCAAAAGAACTTTTGAAGCTTGCCGAGTTTATGAAAGAGCATTATTTCTGCACCTATTATGATGCGGTAAAAACAATGCTCTGCGGGTATAAATTACAAAATCACAACGCTTTACGGTGTTCGTGAGGGTGTAGATGAAGAAGAGCTTTCCGAGGAACAGCAAAGAATTTTGCTTTACCTTACAACTTCAA